>OCPP01000608.1_pt1 | contig 24958 bp, 9 predicted proteins | sample 1538211 | NCBI WGS metagenome assembly OCPP01 (sample SAMEA2580193, study PRJEB22360) | human gut metagenome | biome: human gut; feature: human-associated habitat; material: faeces | place: Denmark | collected 2008/2010
GATGAACATGGCGAGGGTGAGTAGGGCTGCGACGAGCAGGCTTGCGTATTGCGAGGCGCGTGTCCGGCGTAGGTAGGGGAGTGCCTGTGATTTGCCGTCTCGTGACATCCAGATGACGGAGTGTGTGGAGTCGGCCCATGAGCCGGTGCCGGTTCCGGTGAAGGTGTTGCCGAATCCGGTGGTGCGGCCGGTGTCGCCGGTGTTGGTGTTGTGGGTGGAAAGTCCTGTGGTGCTCATTCCAGTACCCCCATGATCATTGGGAGATCGTCTAGGTTTCCTACGGTCGCCAGGGTGAAATCGGCGTATCGTTTGATGGCGCGTGGCTGTCCGATGGCGGTTTGCAGTACCACGCAGGTTGCGGATCGGGGGAGTGCGAGCGCCATGTGTTTGATTTCGTCGATGTTTTTGAGCCTGCCGACGGTGATGTAGTAGAACGATGAGTCGGGGGCGTGGGCGAGGGTGGTTTGCGCCAGATTCGGATTGTCGCTGATATCGGGGGAGATGGCGCTGCAGCCGTCAAGGAATTCCGTGGAGTTGCGTGGCATGATGCGTTCGGTTCCCGCGTGTGAGGTCACCGGTCGGTTTTGGAGCAGGCATTGCACGCCGATGGAGGCATGGACGGATACCGCCAGTTCGAATTCGTCGGAGCTCACATAGTCGTCGGGGTTCACGCTGATGGTCAATGCGGTGTCGGTGCGTCGGGTCGCCTCGTATTGACGGATCATCAGTGCGCCTGTTTTTGCGGAGCTGAGCCAGTGCACGTTGCGTACGTCGTCGCCTGGCTCGTATTCACGCAGTCCGTAGAAATCGAGGTCGTCGTCGACGATTTCGCCGCTTGGCTGGCCTTCGAGATCTCGCGGAATTCCGGCGTTGAGTGTGTTCAGCATAACGGTTTTCGGGTGGATGAACACGTTGATTTGGTCGACAAGTTTCTTTTCGTGTCGTACGAGTCCGAATGGGTCGCCTTTGCGTATGGACAGGGGGCCGACCGGCAGTACCGCGCGGGAGACGGCGGTGAATTCCACGGTGGTTTGGCGTGATTGGCCGGCGGCGAGCATGGGGATGGAGAATCGTTCGTGGCTGTCTCCGATGGGCAGGTCGCCGCGTGCTGATGTGGTTGGCGTGCGCCCTGGATTGTCGACGCACACATCGACTTTCACCGTGTCTGACACGGTGACGCGCCTGCTGGACACGTCTATGGTGGCGGTGAACGACGTGTTGCCGAGCGACAGCATGATGGCGGCGACCATCATGCATGCGAACACGATCGCCATGGTCAGCAGTTCATGCCAGCTGAGGATTGTGAACGCTATGAGTGAGGCGATGGCGAGTCCGGTCACGGCCCATCCGAGCGGCGACACGTATGAGGTGACCAGTCGTTTGATGCGATGCTTGATGCGTCGCAGGGATCGTTGCATGGTTCTCCTGCGCTGCATGGTTTTGGATTGTCGCATGCTTGACCTTTCGGGGGTTTACGAACGTTTCGTGTGGGGTGTGCGCTTTGCGTGTGCCGTGCCGTACGCGGCTGGCTGCGCCGTGCGTTTCAGGCGGTGGCGCCCACGGTCGGTGAAGGCACTTCATTGAGGATCTGTTCGATCATCTGTTCGGGGGTGGATCCCGCGAATGTGGCCTCCGCGGTGAGCGTGATGCGGTGTGCGAGCACGGCGACGGCCAGTTGCTTCACATCGTCGGGCACCACGTATCCGCGATTGCTGGACGCGGCCCACACGCGGGCGCATCGGGTCAGTGCGAGCGCGCCTCGCATGGACGATCCGACTTGGATGCGTTCGTTGTGGCGCGTCGCTTCCACCAAGCGCACGATGTATTCGATGATCGCGTCGTCGAGACGCACGGTTTTGCTGATGGCGCGCATGCGCAGCACGTCGTTGCCGGTGAGCACCGCATGTACGGTGGAGGCACGGTCGATGACGTTGACCTGCTTGAGGATGTTCACGCTTACGTCATGGCTCGGATAGCCGATGGTTGTTTTGATGAGGAAACGGTCCATCTGCGCCTCAGGCAGTTTGTAGGTGCCGAGTTGTTCGATGGGGTTCTGAGTGGCGATGACCATGAACGGCTGCGGTACCGCATGGGTTTCGCCGTCGACGGTGACTTTCTGCTCTTCCATGACCTCGAGCAGTGCGGACTGCGTTTTTGGCGAGGCTCGGTTGATTTCGTCGGCGAGCACGATGGATGCGAAAATCGGACCTTCGCGGTATTCGAATTCGCCGTTCTTCTGGTCGTAGTAGGTTACGCCGACCACGTCGGACGGCAGCAGATCCGGAGTGAACTGGATACGTTTGAACGACATGTCGATGGAGTTGGCGAGACCGCGGGCCAGCTGCGTTTTGCCGGTCCCCGGATTGTCTTCGAGCAGAATGTGGCCGCCAACGATCATGGCGGTGGCACATTGGCGGATCGGCTGCTCCTTGCCGACCACAACCTGGGAGACGCTGTCGACCAGTTTGGTGAACTGGTTGTGGAATTCGGTGATGTCGGCTTGTGGAGCGGACATCATGGACGAGGTTGCGGCTGGCTGCGCGGGCTTGACTGGCGATGCCGCTGCCGGAATTGGCTGCGATTGCGGTAACGGTTGTCGCATCTGCACAGGCTGTGCCGGTTGCGCCTTCAAGGGTCGCGTTGTTGGAACCGTAGGCATTGCAGGCCTGTAGGGCATTGCATTGTATGCGCTGAGTACCGTGCCTTCATCGTCGCCGCTTTGCTCCTGCGGATGCGTCGGCAGGCTTGGAGCTTGGAATGCGGGGCGTGCCTGCGGATTGCCGGGCTGTTGCGGCTTGCTCATATGGCGCCCAATGGAACCCAGCTGGGTGGCGTCGTCGTTTTCGTTGCTCATAGGTACTCCTTGGTTGCTTCTATTGATCGTATTGATGATTGGTTGTGATGTTGAATTTGCTTATTTGACGGTGAATGAGATGCCTCGCGCCTGTTTTCCTGCCAACCCTGTTCGTAATGAGATGGCTGAAGCATTGGTGTCTATCGAGGATTGCGTCTCTCCATTATCAGGGGTTGGTCCCGGTTCCGGATCGGGGGTTTCTCCTCGTATCGGACTCCGGTCACGGGATCAGAGCTTTTCTTGGTCGCATTGATTTCTGGTTCCCCGGCAGTGGTGATCACGCGAACCTCCCAATCGCATCTGGTACCGGAAGGACTGGTGATGTCGGAAACATCCAGTGTGCCGTTAGCTGGCCAATCGTAGGTATGCGAGCTTTCCCCTGCCGGAGTGATGACGATCTGGCCTTTGACACTTCGCCCGTGGGCCTCCCAACTACCGCCATTGACATGAATGATGTTGGCGTTCTGTGTATCCCACGTCAATGAGGATGGCAGTGTGATTTCCGCTGGCTTTTTGTTGCCGATGGTATTATCGGTAGCGATTGCTGGGTCGCTGAGATGTGAGGTGTCGATGAAGTACTGTTGCACGCTTACCGTATCGCAGGTGCTCCAATCACCGGAAAGCGGCCATTCGGCTCTGCTCTCATGAACATCATCATCGTAATAACCCTTGGCCTTTACAACGAAACCTGTGACGCGTCCACCTTTTCTGGACCAGGTCGCCACACATGTGTTGTTGTTGAGTTCCAGCTTCACATTGGTTGGAGGATCGACTGCTGTGAAAGTCGAAACGGACGCTTCGTTGCGCAATGAGCCACTGCGTTCCGTAACCACGGTAATCGTCGGCTTAAGTTTTCTGTAGTACCACTCGTTCTTAATGTCGAATTCGACGGAATAATCCTTGGCGCTTGTCTCCACGGATTTGTCTTCGCCCTCGATGCTTACCGTAATCGACTGGTATTTCGAGTTACGTGCGTCATTGATCCGTCCTCTCACCACGATCTTGTCGCCTGATTGATCGGCGGAAATAGTCGGATTGTCAGGCGTACCCCAAGGCGAAACGGCATTGGATGCCGTGGAGGGCTGGCTCCAGTTCACTTTGTTATGCGCCTTGACCGTGGCGGTATAGGATGCGCCGTCGGTGATCGCATTGTCGTCGAATTTGAACGTGATGCTGGTGCCAGTGACTTCCTGGACCGGATTCGCCACATTCGGACCGCTCAACGTCGCCTGATACTTGTCGACGGCGGAGAAATTACCCTCCAAAGCCTTCCATGTGACAGTGATGGTGTTCTTGCTAGCTTCGGCCTTCACATCGGTCGGCGCGTCCGGAAGCTTGTCAGGCGTGCCTTCCACGCCATTCGACTCCTTCGACCAGCCGACCTCATTCTTGGCCTGCACCTTGAACGAGTACGTCTTGCCGTTCTTCAAGCCGGTGATTTGGCAGGAGGTCACGGATCCGCACGATTTCTCGCCGGAACCGTCGCCGCCCCACGACACCTTGTATTCGCTGATCGGACTGCCGTTCGAAGAGCCGGCCGTCCAACTCAGATTCACCGCGCCATCCTGCGGGTCTCCGGCGATGGGGGAGAGCAGCGGCGCATCCGGCTTGTCCATCACCGAAACGTTGATGATGCCCGTCACCTCACGTTCCTTCGTATTGGTGGCATCGCGCACGTTGACGATCACCTTGTTGGTGCTCGCGCCGATATCGGACGAGGCGCTGATCGACACCACACCGTTGGACGGGCAGTCCACGGTCAGCTTCGACGCGCCATCGGACGTGCATCCGGTCACGGTCAATGCGGAATCGGGGAACGGATTATACGCATCGGACAGCAGGTTCACTTCCTCACTGGATCCCGCCTTGACCTTCACGGTTTTCGCGTTGATGCGCGCCAAAGGCCTGTTGGAGGCCGTCACACGAACCGTGACGCCCGCACTCACCGTGCCCTTCGAATATTGAATCGAAATCGGCACGCTCACCGTTGTTCCCGGCGAAGCGGTCTTGTCGGCGGACACGGTCAGCTTGCCGTTCGAACTCACCTTGGCGCTCACCTGGTCGGAATCGGTGCCACCCGAATACGTGTACTGCTTCTCATCGTCGTACAGGTCGGACGCCGAATGGGTCAACGCGGTCAGATCGATGGTGGTGGCGCTTTCGCCGGCGACCACGTCAATGGTGGACGAGGAGAACGTCGGCGCGGGCATGTCACGTCCGATCACGGTGATCGGCAACGTCAACACCGCCGAATTGATGATTTTCACCTTGTCGTTCTTGTCGCGCTTGCCATCCACCGCGGTGAAGGTGATGGACGCGGGACCGGAGTAATCCTTCGGCGCGGTGAACTTCAACGTCTGGTCGTTCACATACAGGTCGCCGTCCGCGGCCTTCGTGGCGCTCACCGAATCGGCGCCGTCCACATACGCGGTCTTGCCTGCGCCCACACGCACGTAATCGGCGATATTGATGGTGATCGTCTCGCGTGCGTTCACCTTCAAAGCCGGCGCCTTCGGTCGAAGGGTCGGCGGGAACACGCCGTACGCGGGCACTTGGATGAACGCCGTGGACGTGATGTTATACGTCGTGTTGGTCACGGTGTACGGCACGGCTCGCGCCTCGTCCGTCAAGTCCACGGTAATGGTCGTGGACTTGTCTCCGCCCTTGACATGCGCATGGTCGGTAGCCGAATCATCAACGGCCACGTGCAGTTCGTCGGCGCTGCCGGAAGGATTCGCGATCCATTGCGAAACGTCCACGTCGATGGATTTCTTATCGATCGTCGCGGAAGATGGCACACGGTAGTCGTATGCTGTCGGCGGTTCGATGGTGGCGTTGTCGTCCACGTTCACCGTCAATGTCGCGGTGTCGGACAATCCTGCCTTGTCTTTGACCGTATACACCACGTAATAGGTGCCCGCCTGCTGAGGAGTGGTGAAGGCGAGCGCATTGTCCGCCACGGTCACATTGCTGATGTCTTGCGATTCGACGTTTTCGCTGACGGCCAGGTCGGTGTTGTCTCCGGAGATGTCGTTTTGCGCCACGGGCACGGTTGCTGCGGTGTTGGGGCGCAATGTGATTTCGTCGTCGCGCGCGTATACGCCCGAGTCGGTGCCGGATGTGAATACGCCTACGCGGATTTGCGCTTGGGATCGTTGGCCGGTCCAGTCTTCGACGGCGTATGAGAAGGTGTCCGTTCCTGTGGAGTCGGCATAGGCTTCGTATACCAGGTAGGTGGCGCCGACTTCGCTGATGCGTCCGAGTGTCGGCGCCTTGTTGCCGAGACCGAGCAGCTGCACGTCGTCGCCGTCGGCGTCGATGCCGGTCAAGGTGATCGGGATCTGGACTTTTTGGCCGGCCGCAACTTGCGCCTCGACGTCGGATGGTGTTGGCGCAGCCTTGTTGGAAGCGTCTTTTTGATGCACGTTGATGGTGATTGTGGCGGATGCCGCGTTGCCGAGATTGTCTTTGACGGTGTACGTTACGGGGAAGGATCCGGTTTGGTCGGATGCTTGGTATCGTACGGTGTTGCCTGATACGAATACGAGTCCTTTGAACGTGTTTTTGTCGTATTGCAGGTCGTTTTGCAGGCTTACCGTGGTGCCGTCGGAGTAGGTCACGTGGTCGAGCACGTCGATGGAGACGATGCCGTCGGTGCGTACCTGCGTGGTGATGTTGTCGGCTTTCGGCACGGAGTTGGAGGTGGTCAGTGCCGGTGGCTGCAGCACGATCACGCCGGTTGACGTGCCTGCCGCGTTGGCGACGCTGTATTTGATCTGCACGGGCTCGGTCGGTACCTGCCGTGCGGTGATGTAGACGCGCTTGTTGCCTACGACGCCGGTTTTGATGCCGCTCGCCGCATCGGCGGTCACGCTGGTCACGGATAGCACACCACCCATCGGGTCGACGTCGTTAGACAGTGGTTCCACGATTGCGGTGTTGTCGGCGCCGAGCAGTGCCACGTCGTTGGCTGCGATGGGCTTGGCGGAGTCTCCGGTCACCGCCTGCACTTCGATGCGGGCCAGGCCGGTCGAGGGGATGGATCCTTGTGTGATGGTGTAGGGCACGTAGTAGGTGCCGGGGTTGGATGCGCTGAAGGTGAACGACATATCGGTGGCGTTCATGGTGGTGGATGCGCCGGATGGGGTTTCCACGGCGGTCAGCTGCGCGGGTTCGGCCGAGGTGCCATGCACGTATTGTTTGAGCGCGATGGTGGTGCGGGTGTCTGGCGTGGTCTGCTTGACGGCCGGATCGATCACCGCGGCCAGCGTGTTGGCCGGTTTCACTGAGAAATACACCATGCCGGTGCCGGTCTGCTGGCCGTCGGAAACGGTCACTTCGATGCCGGCGCGTCCGGAAGACATGGATCCCGCGTTGAACACGAGCTGCCCGTCGGCTCGCGTGGAAACGGTCACCTGGTCGGTGTTCTGCGGGGTTGCGGATACGAGGGTGAGCGGGTCTCCGTCGGGATCGGAGAAGCTGCCCAGCGCGTTGGTGGTGTAGGTCGCTCCTTGTTCCACGTCGATTTCCGGTGGCGTATCGGTTTGCTGGGGCGCGTTGTCGTCCCCGCCTACCAGTGTGAGGCTTACGTTGGCGTTGGAGGTTTGCCCGCGTCCGTCGGAGATTTCATAGCTGAACGATACGGATCCTTCGGATGCCGCGGAAGCGTCGAGCTGCAGATATCGTCCGTCGTATACGGGGGAAACGCTGATGTTGGCGCCGTCGGGGGCGCTTACCGAGGTGATGCGCAGTACGGAGCAGTCGGTCTGTTCGTCGTTGCGGAGCACGTCGAGGATCTGCTGCGATCCTGTTCTCGCGCCGAACGAATCATCTTCGGCTTTGATCTGGCCGGATTGCGACGAGCAGGTCTTGCTGAAATTATGCTGGTTGTTGGCGCTGTCGTTGTTCTGTTCCTGTTGCTTCGACTGTTTGGTTTCCACCTTGTTCCATTGGATTTTGATGACTTTGGTGGATTCCTGCGGATTCCAGACGTTGCCGTTGACCACGTCGTTGAGTATGACCAGACGATGGTTGGTGCGGAATATCAGTTCCGAAGTGGCGTTGATGTTGGTCAGGGTGTCGAATGTCATGTCCGAACTGTCGACGGAGCATACTTTGGCGTAATTGTTGGCTTTCTGCGCCCATGCGGCGAATACGCATCCGCCTGTGGATACCGGCTGGGCGGGCTCGCCCTTGCCGGAATTCGTTGTTTCCGCGGTCTTTTTGGTGTTGAGATCCACCGTTGCGAGCCCGCGCGGCGTCGCCACGGCCACCCATCCGTTTTGCTTGCCGTCCGTGGAAGGGGCCTGCAAGGTCATGCTGCCCTGCAGATTGATGGCTGCGCTTCCCTGCGGCCAATACACGGTGCCTTTTGCCGCCACGACCGGGGTTTCGCCGATGACGGTGAACGATTCGGCATGCGGTGCGCCTCCTATCGTGCCAACTTGCTCGCGCGTGTCTTGCGGCCCTTTGATGCTCAGCACCGCGCCATCGGAAGTTCGGTATCCGTATACGGTTCCGTCATGCGTCACCGCGATTTTTCCGCCGGATCCCAGTTTCATGTTCGGCTTGTCGGTGGTGGGGTTGACGGATTTCACATCGGCAGCGGATCCCACCCACACATTGCCGGTTTTGGTGTTGATGAACGCTGCGGTATTGCCTCCGATAATGGTTTCGATATCCGTTTTGATGGCGGTGTTGCCGGTTTCGCTAATGGTGGAAGCCGCGATATTGCTGGCTTTGGTGCCTTCGGAGATCACTGTGTCGCCATCATGCTGTGCCACGTCGAAACGGGAGGCTGCGGATGAGACTCCGGCGTCCACATCCTTGTTCTTCGCATTGAATCGTGCGGCTTTGCGGTCCTTCAGCGACGTGATCCACACGGTGCCGTCGTCAAGTTGCACATGCCGTTGCGTCACCGAACTGACGATGAACGCGCCTGCGATGATACCCAGCAGCAGAAGCAGCATGACGATCGGCGTGATCCACCGTCTGCTTCCCGACGGCAACAGCAGTTTGCGCATCATCGATCCGAAGCGCAATTGACGTTCGTGCGATTGTGCCGGCTGATCGGCTGCGTTCTTGCGTTTGTCCATTTTCGGTTCTTCCTTGAGTGTTCCGATGGTCGTTGTGTTCGTTCCGGACATCGCCTGCGATGGAATAATGCCGTCGGCCGACCCTGTTGGGAAGTGCTGTGATGCTTATGGTTTGGCCGCGCACGCGATCGCAGGATTCTGCGACATCTGCCGGTCCGCTCGGATGAGGCTCACCTGGATGCAGGTCTGCGAGCCGTCGGCGGGTTTGATGCTGATGTGCGTGTCGGTGGTGGTGGTTCCTTGGGCGTTCGGGTCTACTCCTGCATCGCCTACCAGCGACCATGCGTACGAATCGCCGTCCTGAGGGTCGGGGTTCACCCATGTGAACTGCACGCTGCTGCCATCGGCGGAATATGAGCCGGCCAGATTCTCGACACTGGGCACGCTACTTGTGGTGATGGCCGAATCAGGCGAATCGTTGTCCTGATCGTGCGTTCCCGGATTCTCGATCTGCACGCTGCTATTGTCGGAAGCCGAATCCATATTCGGCAAGATCACATACGCGAACACCAACGCGACGGCCGTGATCGCGGCAACCGCCGAAACGACGATCGCAAGAGGCTTGGCCCAAGTGCTGCGCTGCTTTGGGACGGTCGGTGAAACCTGAATGTTCGCCTGGGACTGTGCGTACAAATTTTGCGGGAACGGCGGTTCGCCTTCGACCGTGGTCGGCGTGGCATGGCCATACAATTCCTGCTGCGCACGCTGCATGTCACGCGCGAAATCATATGCGGAATAATACCGGTCTTCCGGCGTTTTATTCAACGCCTTGCGCAAGATCCGCTCCACTTGCGGGGGAATATCCGGCCTATTGAGCTTAGGGAGCGGATCGGTGAGAATGATGTTTCTCAGCAGAGCACCGCGTTCTTTGCCCCTGGTCGAGCCGAGGGCCGCGGAATAGCCGTATTCATATGGCGACTGGCCCGTCAGCATGGCGAACAGCGTTGCTCCCAGCGAATAAATATCGGAGGATTCGTTGCCTCCGCCGTTCTTTGCAAGCACTTCCGGCGGAGCCCACGCGATGGTGTAGCCGATGCCGGGACACCCGTAGATCGTTCCCGCGATGCCGAAATCGGAAAGCATGGGCATGCCATGCGTGTTGATGAGAATATTGCTGGGCTTGATGTCGCGGTGGATGATGCCTTCGCGGTGCGCCGTGGAAAGGGCGCTCGCCAGATTGATGCCGACGGTGAGCATCTGGTCTGCGTTGAGCCTGTTGGATTCCAGGAAGGTCTTGTAATTGCCTCCCGGAGCGTATTCGAACACGGTGTAGCCGTTGCCCGTGGTGGTGACGCCGCTTTCGTACACCGAAAGAATGTAGGGATGCGAGGAGATCCTGCCCATGAAGTTCGCTTCGGAACGGAACCGCGCCGCCGCGCGTGGATCGAGCGTTCCCTTGCTGACCTTGATGGCCACTTGTCGGCTGGGGGAAAGCTGCTGGTACAAATACACGTTCGCTTCGGAACCTGAACCCAACTTTTGGGCGAATGTATACCCAGGGATTTGAGGGGGAATGCCGTTCATGGCTTCCATATGCTCTCTTTCCTCGTGGTGCGTATGCTTTTCGGCCGCTCTCTCTGGATCCTATCCTAACTGAAGACCAACCCAGAAACCTATCAGCAAGGGGTCAAAATGTCCATATACAAAGACGGGCATCTGAGACATGTTGTGGCTGAATAATAGAAGTCGTAGTGATAGAAAGAACGTGCGAACCTTAAGAGACGGCCTTCGTGGCGACGATGAGGGTACATACATTCAGTTGCTGGATGACGGGCATCTGGCTCAAATGGAAATGACCATTGATGTGTTGTCGGCGTTGCTGCAGATGCCACGAAGGAGTGGTTGCACCGCAGATTGTGTTGGATAAAGGTTGGCTTCGAGACAACTTTGCAGGTTCCGGATTTGTCAGGTAAAGGAGGACGAGACTAGTAGTGTTGGGAGGCATGATGAATTTGGAAGACCTTGGCCGCGTCACGTTGGTTGCGGGCGCGCCGAGCAGTGGAAAAACCGAGTTTGCGCTGGGCATGCTGGTTGCCGCAATGAGGCGGTATGGTGACGGGAATGCCGTGATGACGGTGTCTGGCAGGCAGATCGCCGATGCGTTGGGCGATCGGGCGATCCGCGAATTGTCGGCCGTGTCGCAGGCGCGACCGGTCACTACGTTGCCTGCCGTCGCATTCCGTCTGCTGACGGCCGTGAGATCAAGTCAAGGCGAACCGTTGCCGAAACTGTTGAACGGTGCGGAACAGGATGTGATCATCCGCAAGGTACTGGCTTCGCATGTGGAGCATAGGCAACATGGCGACGATTGCGCCACCTGCGATCTGCTGCGCACCTATTTCGCGGTTTCCGAATGGTCAGGACTGGTGGCCGACGATTCCACCGACGCATTCGCCAACCAATTGCGCGACATGCTCGCACGCATGAACGAGATTGGCGCGAAACCGCAGTTCGAAGACATGCTGATCGCCCGTGCGGCCAGCAGGGACGGCATGCTTGACGAACGTCGCGAACGCCTGCGCACTCAATGGCGTCTCGCCTTCGCCTTGCGTGAGGAATACAATGAGGCGATCCGTTCGTCTTATCCTGGCGAATATCGTCTCGACGCGTCGCAGCTGATGATCGACGCCACCGAAGCCGTGTCTGGCATACAGGAAGCCGATATTGCGAACATGCTGATCGTTGACGATTTTCAAGATACGACGTTGGCTGGTTTCGCACTGCTTGAAGCCCTGCATGAACGCGGGGTGCGCCTGCTGTTGGTTGGCAATCCCGACGAAGCCGTGCAGACGTTCCGAGGATCATATCCGGAATATCTGTTCAACCAGGCGCAGACGCGCATGGGAGCGAGGCTTGAACGCATCGAAGGTCTGCAAACGGCGCACGAAGGCGATACCGCGCAAACCGTGTCGAACCAGCAAGGCGTGCATGGCGACTATCGCACGCTTGTCGCGACGCGAGTGAGCCTGTCGATCGCAAGCACGGAGTCGACGGACGTGCCTCTGCCCGATCGTCCCGGCAAAATGAGCGATATGCCAGGCGCGATGCCCATCGAAACGTTGCCGGCCGACGATACGGGCGCTCGTGTCACGCCGGCCGACGGCAGTGTGGAAACGGCCTTGTACCGTTCCTCTTCCGAAGAGCTCGACGACGTGGTGTGGAAGATCAAAACTGAGCATTTGCAACGTTCCCGTGTATGGAACGACATGGCCGTGATCGCGCACGACAATGCCACCGTGCGCGCATTCGGCGAGCGGTTGCGCGCTGACGGCGTTCCCGTGCGCTATTCCAGCGTGACCCGGCCGTTGAAGGATGAGCCGTTCGTGCAGGGTCTGTTCGCGTTGATCGAGTTGGCCGAATTGAAAAACCAGACGATCGCGGCTTCGACCATGGACCTGCAGACCGCCGGATCCTATATTCGTTCGCGCGTGGCGCTGATTATGGGATCTCCGCTGATTACGGTCGGTGGTGATCAACGGCATGAGGGGCGTCCGGCCCGTCTCGCATCCATCGAATCCGCGATGAACGCGTTGGTTTCGCTCGCTTCGATTGTGGAAAGCAAGGCTGCGAACCATGATGAGGATGCTGCCGAAGAATACGACGAAGATGATTTCGAAGATTACTTTGAAGATGATTTCGAAGATGATGAGGATGCGGCGGACGCTGCCGTCGAACAACAGGCGTTGCTCCCTCGTTTGATGGAAGATTGGCGCGATTATATGACGGACTATCATGCGATTCGCGCCGATGGCGAGCATGATAGTGAGCATGAAGACGAGCATGAAGGCGATTTCGCGCTGAGTATGGAAGCGCTGTACGTGCTTCTTATGGAGGGCAATACTGATCGCGTGGTCGATGCGATCGCCTCCGTGCTGGGCGCGGATCCGCAGATCAAGGCGTTCGCATCATTGTGGAAGGTTCTTGACAAAACATGCGAGTCGGAAGTCAAACTGGTTTCGCGTGAACCGCAATATGTGTTGGATTGCGCATGGAGGGCCTGCGGCAAGGCGGAAGTCTGGCAGCGTGTGGCGCTGGAGCATTCGGCTGCCGGCCGTGCCGCGAATGATCGGCTTGACGCGGCGATGCGTTTGTTCAACTATGCTTCAGGCGGCGAGTCAAGCGGGGAATTCGCGGTACACACCATCGAGGCGTTCATCGAACAGGTGCGTTTGCTGACCATTGAGGCGGATTCGCTGGCGCATACCGCGCCCATTGATCAGGCGGTGACCCTGACGACTCCCGCAGGAGCGGCGGGAAAGCGCTGGAATCTGGTTTTTCTGCCGGCTTTGCAGCAGGGGCAGTGGCCGAATCTCACACCACGCAACACGTTGTTCGGCGGTGAGGAACTGGCCGATGTGATGCTGCACGGCGTATTGTCCGACACGATCGTCACTCCGGCGGGCAGGCAGGACGCGCAACTGGCGTCGGTGCTCGCCTCCGAGCAGAAGAGCCTGTTGGTGGCGTTGACCCGTGCCAGCGAGCGTGTGGTGGTGAGCGCCGTGCTGAATGACGACAATGTGCCTTCGGATTTTCTATACGGATATATGCCGGAGTGCTTCGACCGCGATCGCGACGCCGATATGGAACGGCGAGAATATGCGTCGGTCGGCGGCCAAGGCGATTACGCGGGGCTGGAAACCGATCCCCGTGGTCTGGTCGCGGCCGCCCGAAGCGTGCTTGCGTCGGAACCTGAGGACAGCCCGAAGGCGCGTGATGCCGCGGAAGCGTTGGCATTGCTGGCTTCGCATGGTGTTACGGCGGCCGACCCTGACCGTTGGCCGTTTATGGGGGAGACGGTCGAGGCCACCATGCGGAAGATCGCGGCCGTCATGCGGACGGGCATGAGCGACACGTCGGAAAGCTCGACGTCGGGCCGAAACGGTAAATCGCGGCGATCCGACGTGGTGACTTTGTCTCCTTCTGCGGTAGACAATCTGTGGGCGTGCCCGGTGTGTTGGATGTTGGAAAACCGCTTCTCCGGCCCGCGCATGGGCAGCGTCGCCACGAGTTTCGGCTCGCTGATCCACAAGGTGGCGCAACAGGCCACCGAAGCCGGACTTGATATGCCGGAACACCATACCGCCATCAGCGACGTGGACAATATCAATGCGATCACCGAATGGATGTATGCCGAATACAAGCGTCTATGCGGCGATTTCAACGCCATTGCCGATCCCGCGCAACGGTATCAGGCGTTGAAGAAAGATGAGCAGGCGCAGGAGGCGTTGCGTAACATCGCCACGTATTTCGTGCAATCGAATCATGGTGATTATCCGATTAAAAATAATGATGCATTCAGCGTTGGAAAACTTACGAAAGCCGAACCTGAGCTGAAATTTACCGCAAAATTCGATTTCGACGATATTCTCGACGCCTACAATGCGATGGACGGCGTTCACGCGATTTCACGGAACGAATTGATCGCCATTATGGGAGCGTTGGTCGGAGGATGGCCGGAAACCGGCATGAGCGAGTATCTCACCGTGCGTTTGACCGGCAGGATCGACCGTTTGGAACGGCGTGAAATGGCGGATGGCACGCAGCAGGTGCGTCTGATCGACTACAAAACCGGTGTCAGTCCGACCGGCGAAGGCCTGTTCAACGATCTGCAGCTCGTCTGCTATCAGCTGGGACTCGTATTCCCCGAGGAAAGCGGCATGCGCGGGGCGCAGGCGGTGGCGAACGCGCCGAACATCACGCAAAGCGCGCTATTCCATGTAGCCAAGCACGCATACCCTGCGCCGTATGGCGACACCGCCGCCGAATCGCATATGCAGCAGGCGCTGTTCGCCAATGGAAGTCTCAATACCGGCGAATTCATACCGCGCTATTACGTCAAAAAACTCGACAAGGATTTCCACGACGGACTCGATGACATGCTTCCTCCGTTGGAAGTGAGCGACGAGCATTGGAATGAGTTCCTTGGCTTACGCGGCACGATGGCGGTATGGTCCCTCACCATGATCGCGAGGGTCTTCTATGCGGCCGCGGCCAGCAGGGCGAACGAAATCACCGCAAGACCGACGACGGAACATGTGAGATACTGCAGAAACACTACGATCTGCCCGGCCTGTGCGGGCGAACAGAACACCGTATTCGAAAGGAGAACGGCATGAGCGGAACCATGAAGTTCACCGACAGTCCTGAGCAGGCTGCCGTCGTCCAAGCGCCCTCGTATGCGGATGTGGTGGTGGTGGCCGGCGCTGGATCCGGCAAAACCTACACGATGACCAGACGCATCATCACGCTGATCGAACAGGGGGTGAGCCCCGAAAAGATCCTCGGACTGACCTTCACGCGCAAAGCGGCCTCGGAACTATTGTCTCGAGTGTCTGCGGCCGTGACTCGCGACCAGCGCGAACGCGGCCTGAAATCAGCGAACATGACGTTCCTCAAACCGGAAGTCTCCACGTACGACGCTTTCTTCCAATCCATCGTGCGCCAATATGGACTGCTTGTCGGCTTTGACCAGAACACGCAGCCATTGAGCGAAGCAGGTGCCATGCAGCTCATCCACACCGTGCTTGACAGGCATATGGATGATCTTATGGCGTTCGACGGCGATCTGAAATCGTTCAACACCATAGCGGGCAACGTGTTCGCCCTGTCCAACGCCATTTCCGGCGCCATGATCGGCGGCGACTGCACCAGCTTCGACGAAGCCGTGCAACGCGTGCGCGACTGGGATGAGGCGTTCGTCGAACAGATCGCCAAGGCGCTTGACGGCGAAACCGTGCCAACGGAAGAGCCGAAATCGCCAAAGCTGCCGAAACGACTGAAAAAGGATTCCGACGCGGACTACGAAAAGAAACTGGAGAAATACCGCGAACTCGGGCACGACATGTGCGTGTTCAACAGCGCGCAACTCGCATTCGTCGCCAAGCAACGCGACCTGCTGCTCGATCTTGTGCTTGACTATCATGCCGAAAAACGCGCCTGCAATATGGCGGAATTCAGCGATTTCACCATCGCGGCATTCCAGCTTGTCTCCCGATTCCCGTCCATCGGAGCGGCCTACCGCAAACGCTATTCGCATGTGCTCCTCGACGAATACCAAGACACGTCCACCACGCAGGCGGCACTGCTGAGCGCGCTGTTCCACGCTGACGACACGCATCGCAGCGCGGTCAACGCGGTCGGCGACCCCTTCCAATCGATCTACGCATGGCGAGGGGCGAGTCCTGGCGCATTCCGCATGCTGCAACACGATTTCGGCATGGACGCCACCAGCAGGCCATTCGCATTGACCGTGACGCGGCGCAACTCACGCATGGTGCTCGAAGCGGCGAACAATCTCACCAAACCGCTCCGCTTGCCTGCCAGACGCCTCAGCAGCTCGCTGATGCGCGAAGTCGACGTTCCGGCGCTCGTCAATACCGACGAAGCCCCCGAAGGAACGGTGGGCGTGCTTGCGTTCGACACGTTCGGGCAGGAGGTCGACGCGGTCGTGCGCTTCGCCAAACATGCGATCGCCCTGCACACGCCTTCCTCGCGCGACCTCGACAATGGCATGAAAGACAATCGTCCGCACGTGGCGGTGCTGTTCCGTTCCAAAGGAATCATGTCGCAATTCGCGGAAGCGCTCGAACGCGCAGGCCTGACCACGCTGGTAGTGGGGCGGTCGGCGTTGCTGGAACGCCCGGCGGTGCAGGACGTGTTCGCTTTGCTACGCGTCGTCAGCGATCATACCGACAGTGCGGCGCTTATGCGATTGCTGGCCACGCCGCGATTCTCCATCAGCGCCAACGATCTGCAGGCGCTCGCCGATACCGCGGAACAGGTGAACACGATGTGCCGGTATCGTGCGCTTGTTTCAGCTGGAATCGTGCAGGAGCAATCCAACAAGGAAGAAAAACCGGAAAATCTGGGAATTTATGGAGTAACTCCCAAGTCGGGTCCTTCCGATGCTGAAATCCGTGCCATCGTACGTGAATATCGAGATCAAGTGCCGAATGCGGTTTTCCTTGTGGACCTCATGTTGCGTGACGATCTCGCGGAACTCATTGACGGCAGGGTGAGTCGTGAAGGGACGAAGGAAGTGCTTCGCGCCGCGGATGCGATCCGTCAGGTGCAGCGCATGCTTGGCCACCCGTTGCCGGAAGTGGTTCGTGAGGCCATCGTCGCATTGAATCTCGATATCGACATGCAGCTGGCCGAGCATATGCGCGGCGGTCAGGCCGATGCCACGCTCGCCGCATCCCGGGTGGCGCTCGCCAAATCGCCGATCGATGCGTTGCTGAAGCTCGTCGACACGTATATGCAGGAGATCGCGTCGCAGGGAACGCCGAGCCTGCGCGCGTTCATCTCATGGGCGGATTCGCTGCGCGACGCACGCGAGGAGAACGCGGTGGCTCCCGATGTGCCTGTCGACGTGGTGCTGATGACCGTACACCAGTCGAAGGGCCTTGAATGGGATGCCGTGGCCGTGGTCGGCATGACCGATGGCGGATTCCCCACCAACAAGGGCAGCGATCTGCGTGTGGTCGTTGATGAAGAGCATCTCAACGGTTTCCAGGATGGCGTGTGGACGCCGCCCGAATATCATGAGACCGCCAAAACGTGGCTGACCGATCCTGCTGCGGTGCCGGTTCCGGTGCGTGTGGACGCCGATATTCTGCCGCGATTCCCCCATGACGCGCTTGTGGGTGGAAATCCGTTGGAAGCGTTGGAAATGCTGGAGGATGCGGAAATCATTGACGACGAAGTGTTCGGCACCTTGCGGAATATGAGCGTCGATGACATGGAAGGTATTGATCCGGACGGACTGTATTTGACGCAAATCGAGGAGTATGGCCGTCGGTTGCATGCCGACGAGCGTCGCCTCGCGTATGTGGCGTTGACTCGCGCCCGTCATGAGGCGCTGCTCACCTGCAGCGCAACGAATGCGGAAAGCCGTGATCCGCGTGCCGTGGGCGATCGCAAACGTGTGTCCAAACCGTCGAATTTCCTAGTGGAAGTGCGCGATTCCATGCTCAATATCGTTTCCAGAGCGGCTGAGCCGAGCAACTTGGCCGATATTGCGGAAGTTGAGGATGTCGATTCCTCCGAAAACGGCATGACCAGTCTGCATTCGATCGATGCGCCGTTGCCGGATGGATTTTTTGTGGGCGAGCATGCCCGCGATTTTGAAGATGCGGTGGTCGGCGACGCTTGGAATGCGCCGCTCGAGCCGTCGGAAGGCAACCAGTTCCTGCCATGGCCGTGCGAGTTGAGCGATGAGACCCTGCAGACGTTGCGTTTGTCTGCGTTGCAGGTGGATTCGGCGATGAACAATGCTGGCGGGCAGACTGATGGGCGGGCTGGCGAACGGGCCAGCGGGCAAGTTGGCGAGCCTGTCGGTGGCGAAGGTGCTGGGCGTTGCGAAAATACGGGTGCTTCGCTGCTGCGATGCGCGCAATTGCTGGTGGCCGACAGCAATCTCATGCCTGACATGCTTGGAGAGGCGTCGCAGGATGCGTTCGACAGCGCGGTGCGTGCGAAGGGCGAGAGGATTCTTGCGTCAGGTCGTCAGAACGTCACCTCGCTGCAGGCGCGCGCAGGCATGATGGACGAGCGTGGCGCCCGCACTTACTGGCGTGGGCTGGTGCGTCCGATACCGAACGTAGCGTCTCCGGCCGCGCAACTGGGCACGCAGTTCCATGCTTGGGCGGAACGGTTCATCATGGCCGATGCGAATGATGCCGGCATTGGCGTTGGCGCGAGCGGCAATGGCGGTACTCGCGTAGCTGAATCGCGATTGGCGATGCTTGCCGAGCTGCGACGCAACAATGCGGCGCAATCGCAAGACAATCAAGACGATAATGGGGCAGACAATAACGGGATATTCGATTGGCAACAGCGTCTCGCAACGTCGACATGGGCACGGCGCAAGCCCGCGTGGGCGGAACGGCAAATCGTCGTCAACGTGCCGCAATTGGGCACCATCGTCAACGGCAAGCTCGACGCGGTGTTCTTCGGGGGTCTCGATGGGGCGGATCGGTCGAAACAATATACTATTGTCGATTGGAAAACTGGAAAAAAACCTCGCAAAAAAGAGGAAATTCAGAAAAAATTAGCACAGTTGGATATGTATCGTATCTTGCTGTCGGCAATGGAGGGCGTACCGCTCACCGCTATCGACGCCTGCCTCTACTATCTGAGTGAACCCATTGAGGGCGATCGACAGCTCAATGCCGCCGACAAAACAGAAGAAGAGATCCTTGCCGAGTTGAGCTACGGAATTCCGGAACAATCCGACAACGACTAGTGCTGGTGCGCCGAACGTGCGGCGCTTTCCAGCCTGCCCGTAGGGTAACGCACTATGGGCAGCGTTGTGGAGGAGCGCCGCTACCCTCGTGCAGCATGTGTGGGCGGGCACACGTGCCGGACGCAACGAAAGTTAAGGAGCGATAATCATGGCTGCCACCAGCGCAACCGAAATCCCGAAGTCGCCATATTCCGTACTGTTCTCCATTCCGGGAACCAAAGCGTTCTGTGCTTCCGGAGCCTTGGCGCGACTGCCGATGTCGATGATGAGCCTTGGCATTATCCTCGCACTCAACCATTTGTATGACAATTGGACGATCGCAGGCGTGATGAGCGCGGCATATGTGCTTTCCACGGCGGCGGTCACGCCACTGTACGCACGACTGTTCGACCGATTCGGCCAGCGCAAGGTCGGATCGGTAGTGCTTGTCGTGCAAATCATCGCCATGCTTGGCTTTGCGTTCGCGGCATTGGTGCGCGTGCCGATTCCACTGCTGTTCGCCTTGGCTGTGGTGATGGGGCTCACGCAATTCTCGTTCGGCGCGCTTGTGCGTACCCGTTGGACGTATGTGCTTGACCGTACCGGCAACGGCTCATTGCTGAACACTGCGTATGCATTGGAATCCGCCATCGATGAGATCGTATTCATTTTCGGACCGATTCTGGCCGCGTTCCTGGCGGCTTCCGTGCATCCCGTTTCGCAGTTGTTTGTGCCGACGATTGCGTGCGCGATCGGCGGCACGGTGTTCTTCGCATTGCGTGACACGCAACCGCCGGTAGTACGTGAAATCACTGTTGTTTCGGCATCTTCCGACGATGCGGACGTGCGATTGGCGGTTGACGGCAATACTGGAAATAATGGCGGCGCAAATTCCGTGCAACAAGACAAACAACAAGACAAACTGACCGTCGCGCAGTTGAAGTCGAATGACAATCGCAAGAAACGCAATGTGCTCACCTATGCGGGCGTGATTCCGCTTTTGATGGTATTCATCGTGTTCAACATGAGTTTCACCGCATTCGATACGTCGATGACGGCCGTTATGAAAGCGTTGCATCTTGATTCCCTGCTTGGTGTGCAGCTTGCGATGTTGGCGGTCGGCTCGTGCATAGGCGCGCTGGTTTTCGGCACGCGCGAGCTGAAGGGCTCCCGCTGGCGCCATATGATCACGTTCCTCGCGATCATAACGGTAGGCTTCTTCATCATTCACATGTGCCAAGGCAATCTGATTATGATGGGAGTGTTTGAAATCCTTACGGGTCTTACCGTTTCGTCGGTGTTCGCTTCGGGCAATCTCGTTATGAAGGAGACCGTGCCGGAAGAATCGCTGACCGAAGGCCTCGCGTGGGTGAGCACCGCGGGAACCATCGGCGCGTCATTCGGTTCGATGACCACGGGAATCATGCTCGACCATTTCAGCCCAGACATAAGCCTGATGCTGCCATGGATTTTCGTGCTCGCTTCGATTCCGTTCGCCTTGATCGGCTGGGCGGTGACGCGTCGAAGCGTCTCTTTACATTCGTAAATGGAACATTCCTCAGTAGAATGAGTGAGACTGATTTGAAATGCTGTTCGTACGCTCGTACGTGCGACATGCTTGAAGGAGCTGCAATGATCAAGGTTTCTGTAGTTGGCGCCAAAGGACGTATGGGTTCCCATGTGGTCGATGCCGTGAACAACGCGGCCGACACCGAATTGGCGCTCGCGCTTGACGCCGGCGACGACCTCACCCAAATCACCCCCGGCAACACTGACGTGGTGGTGGAGTTCACCGTGCCGAGCGTGTCTCTTGACAATGTGCTCGCACTCGTGGCGCAAGGTGTCGACGTGGTGGTGGGTACCACCGGCTGGACCGACGAGAAGCTCGATCAGGTGCGTGCCGCGCTCGCTGCCGCGCCTCGCGAGGGCCAGAGTGTGTTCATTGCGCCGAATTTCGCCATTTCCGCCGTGCTCGCCGACTATTTCGCCAAGGTTGCGGCTCCGTACTTCGAATCCGCTGAAGTGATCGAGCTGCATCACCCGAACAAGGTGGATGCTCCGTCCGGCACCGCATTCCACACCGCGCAGGGCATCGCCGCAGCCCGCAAGGCCGCAGGTCTTGGCCCTGTGCCGGATGCCACCGAAACCGATGGCGGCTCCCGTGGCCAGGTGGTTGACGGCATTCACGTGCACGCCGTACGTCTGCGCGGTCTTAACGCCCATGAGGAGGCCCTGTTCGGTAATGACGGCGAGCAGCTGACCATTCGTGCCGACAGCTTCGACCGCATCTCCTTCATGCCGGGCGTGCTGCTGGCCGTACGCAAGGTCTCCACCGGCGCATACCCAGGCGTGACCGTCGGCCTCGACAACTTCCTCGACCTGTAAATCTACCTCGTAAATCTACCTCGTAAATCTATGGGGTCTGGAACTTTTCCGGTCTGATCATACGATCCCCGATTGGGCGGCGATGGTGAGTTTTCGCTTGCTGGATCGGGGATTGACATGTTTTGCGGTCTACGATTTCACGAGGCGTGCTATGGCCGCGCTTGCCTCGGCGATTTTCGCTTCGGAAACTTCCCCGCCCTCTTCGATGGCTTCTTTGACACAGTGGTTGAGATGATCGTCGACGAGCAGCAGCGCTACCGATTTCAACGCACTGTTCACGGCTGATATCTGCGTCAGGATGTCGATGCAGTATTCGCCGTTTTCCGTCATTTGGCGTATGCCTCGCACTTGCCCTTCAATGCGGTTGAGGCGCGCGATGATTTTCTTCTGGTCGTCCGCGTATCCGTGATGGGTTGCGTTCATGATGCTGCTCCTCGTAACGCTGAAATCTTGATCTTACCGCTGAAGATACCGCTTTTCTCTTGCAAATATACCCTATAGGGGTATATTGTGATGATGGTCATTGAGACGTGAACGTGAATAAGGTTGGTGAGAATATGCAGGCTTTGATTGCCGTCATTGTCGCGTTCATTGTGACGGCAGCCGTGTTATGGTTCTTCTTCGCGCCGCGCAAAGCATTCCGCGCTCGTGTCGATAACGGCGTGCAAGAGGCGGTTGTCGAAGTCAAAGGTGGGTATAGTCCGGCAATCATCGAAGCTGAGGCCGGTTTGCCATTGCGATTGATATTCGATCGCAAAGAAGACGGTGAATGCTCGTCGCACGTGGTGTTCTCCGATTTCGGTGTCGACCTGGCATTGCCCGCTTTCCGCACAACGACATTGACGCTTCACCCTAACGAACCGGGGGAGTACGGTTTCGCATGTGGCATGAACATGCTGCATGGCACATTACGGGTGGTGCCGGGAAAACATCATGCCGCAATGCCGAAAGAACATTCGGAATCGGAAGAGAGCACGAATACTGCTGAATCTCACGTTCATATGCAATCGCAACAAACTGTTGTTGATGAAAAATCGTATGAATCCGCTGAATCTTCCAATATTTCTTCAGATTCTTCTGATTCGTCAAACGATTCTTCCGAATCTCGTGAGATGCGAACGCTGATTGCGCGTCTTATTGTGTCAGCCATCGTTACGATTCCAGTATTCGGTTCGACGATGTTGATGCTGTATCCGATGTCGAATTGGGTGCAATTTGTGCTGATGCTGCCGGTGATGTGCTATGCCGCATTACCGATTTTCCGCAGTGGTTTCGCGGCGATTATTCACCGTTCGCCGGAAATGAATGCGCTGGTCAGTCTGGGTACCGTATGTGCGTTTGCCTACTCGTGCGTGGTCACGTTTATTCCGCAGATTCTGCCTGAGAATGCTCGCGAACCGTATTTTGAAGCGGTTGGTGTGGTTATTACGCTGATGCTGGTCGGCCAATTGCTTGAAGCGCGCGCTCGTGTCGGTACTGGAGAGGCCATGCGCGCGTTGGCGGGATTGCAGCCGAAAAACGCTCGCGTGGTACGAGGTGAAATTGAAGAGGAAATTCCGGTCGAGCAGGTGGCGGTCGGAGATATTATTGCGATTCGCCCCGGCGAACAACTTCCTGTTGACGGTGTGGTTATTGCTGGTTCGTCGGCTGTTGACGAATCCATGATTACCGGCGAATCCATGCCTGTGGTGAAGCAGGCCGGCAGTTCCGTGACCGGCGCCACCATCAATGGCACTGGATCGCTGCGGTATCGTGCCACGAAAGTCGGCAAAGACACGGTGCTCGCGCAGATTATCGGATTGGTGCAATCCGCGCAAAGTTCAAAAGCGCCGGTGCAGCGCATGGCGGATAAGATTTCAGGCATTTTCGTGCCGATTGTGGTGCTGATTGCCGTGTGGTCGTGCGCGTTGTGGTTTGCGTTTGGGCCGGAACCACGCGTGGTGCATGCGTTGGTGGCTGCGGTTTCGGTGCTGCTGATCGCATGCCCGTGCGCGTTGGGTCTTGCCACGCCGCTTTCCGTAACGGTTTCGACTGGTCGTGCCGCGCAGATGGGCGTGCTGATCCGTTCCGCCGAAGCATTGGAAACCTGCGGCAAAATCAATGCCGTCGTGCTTGACAAAACAGGCACGATCACCGCTGGAAAGCCATCGTTGACCGACGTGTTTCCGCTTGGAAAATGGCGCAAAATGCCGGATGATCTGCTGGCGATTACCGCCAGTGCCGAACGGGATTCCGAACATCCTCTTGCCGCCGCGATTGTTGCGGGCGCGCAAGAGAGGCATCTTACGTTAGGCGAGACCACGCAATTCCGTGCGATTTCCGGTCGGGGCGTCACTGCGCACGTCGCGTTGCCGTTAATATCTGCAAATAATCCGACTGTTGCAGCTGACGAATCCTCTGCATCTTCCGTGACCTTCGAATCATCCATATCTTCTCCCGAAACCGCAATGTACAACGTTGCGGTCGGCAATACCGATCTGATCGACGATCTTGACGTGGCCATGCCGAGTGTCGGCAACGAGGATCTTGACGACATTATCGCAACCATGGAACGGCTGTCGGCGGAAGGGAAAACGCCGATGCTCGCAGCAATCGACGGCGAGCTTGCGGGAATCGTGGCCGTTGCGGATACGGTGAAAGCCGATTCGCAGCAGGCCATCGCAGCTTTGAAATCGCGTGGCGTCAACGTGGTGATGCTCACTGGAGACAACGAAACGACGGCGCGTGCCGTGGCAAATCAAGTTGGCGTCAGCAACGTGATCGCTGGAGTGCGACCGGAGAACAAGGCGGACGAAATCGCGAAACTGCAGGCGCAAGGCTATACGGTGGCGATGGTCGGCGATGGTATCAACGATGCTCCGGCGCTTGCCCGCGCGAATGTGGGATTCGCCATCGGTACCGGTACGGATGTGGCGATCCAATCCGCAGACGTGACATTGATGAATGGCTCGCTGATGGGTTTGGTGCATGCGCTCGACTTGACCCGCGCCACCATGCGCAATATCGCACAGAATCTTGGATTTGCGCTCGGCTATAACAGCGTCGGCATTTCCATTGCGGCGGGCGTACTGTACCCGTTCACCGGCATGATGCTTAATCCGATGATCGCGGGCGCGGCCATGGCATTCTCGTCGCTATGCGTGGTGACGAACGCGAGCCGACTGCGCCTGTTCGATCCCATCAGCGGGGCGTTTGGAAAGCCGTACCGGCTCCCCCAGCCGAACCCGAACGATAATAATCACAGCAACCATAGTCAGAAAGGATGCATCATGGGACTGTTCAGTGATCACAAGGCCAAGAAGGAAGGTATGCACGAGGGTATGGAAGGCATGGGCGGCGCGCACTCCTGCTGTGGCGGGCCCCCCGCCCACGGGCAACAAAGCGCGCCCACGATTTCGG
>OCPP01000614.1_pt1 | contig 24751 bp, 18 predicted proteins | sample 1538211 | NCBI WGS metagenome assembly OCPP01 (sample SAMEA2580193, study PRJEB22360) | human gut metagenome | biome: human gut; feature: human-associated habitat; material: faeces | place: Denmark | collected 2008/2010
CCAGTCGTTCCAAAGCCCCCGCCGGCGCGGGCGGCGGGACCCGCCGCACCCAACAAGGCAGATACAGCAACAACGGCGAAGATACTCGTGAAACGTTTAGCAATATTCATCGTGTCTGAAGCTACCATACACGTTCCCCCGCAGCAGAACAGCAAGATAACCAGAACAGTGTCATATCACGCGACACGCCGACGCAATCACGCTACGCCAAAAAAGTGACGGCAAGCGCAGATTAACGAAAACAGAGAAATCAGTAATGGATATATGTCAACTGCGAAGCTTCCTGCGCAGTGAACGTACGATCGGAAATCACGCCAAGACCCTTGACGTTGGATTCCGAAATCTTAATCGAACCGTCGGCATTCACTCCTTCGACAATCGCGACATGCCCGTAATAGCTGTCCGCGCCCATTTGGCCTGGAGCGAATACCACAATATCGCCAACGTGACGTGCCGTATTGTCAACCCAATAGCCGAGAGCGCGAGCGGAATCACCCCAACTCCGCGCATCACCAAAATGGCTTCCGGCAGGCAGGCCAAGCTGTGCACGACGGGTATACGCCCACCATGTGCACTGACCGTATGGATAGTCATTGCCGGTATCACCGGTGCCGTGGTTCGGATTGAAGCCCGAAGGAAGAAGACCGGCGTCCTGATCCATGAGAACGGCGACATTGGGATTGTCGGCAATGGACTTTGACAGAAGATTCGTGTCCATGGAGGAACTGGTTTCGCCAAGCTGCCAATCACCGCTATTGCTGGTGGAGGCCAGAGCGTCTAGATCGCTACGGGACTCGGAACGGGATGCCGCATCGTCGGAGACACGCTTCATCTGCGTGGTAGTGGCGGCATTGTCGGCAAAAGTCATTTCAGACGCATTCTGCTGGCCGACCGCCATGGCAGTGGCCGCGGTGCCGACCAGCGCGGCCAGCGATGCGGAAGCCATGAATGCGGAGCGACGACCGGCCGCACGAGCGGCTTCACGCATGGCGCGGCGGCTCATCGGAGCCACTTCATTCAGCTTTTCGGCAACCGCAGGCTCAAGACCTACAACGGCACCCCCACCATTTGCCAGCTGGACCATACGAACGGCCTTGGCGGTGTGGGAACCGCGGCTCGAGGTGAACAGCGCCTTGGCAACGCTGAAACGCTCATTCGAAACCTTGGCAGCTTTATGCGCCGCATGCCTCATATATCAACACTCCTTGCGGATTACTTCAACCACAGCAGGCTTATGACCGCGTGGTTACAGAACCGTCACGGAAGCTCAGGCTACACCGACACCGGGATATCGCAGTCATCATCGCCACGTCATGGTTCCGAAAAGCGGTCATCACCACGCACAATCCGACCATCTGACTACCCTAGGTTGTCATGACGAACACTGTGACCATTCCTTCCAACGTGCTTCCGGAAGACGGACGTTTCGGCTCAGGGCCGACCAAAATCCGCCCGGAGCAAATCCAAGCGCTCGATAAGGGAGCCCGTAATCTTCTGGGAACCTCCCATCGACAGACCCCCATCAAGCAGGTGGTCGGCTCAATCCGCGAAGGACTGTCCGAATTCTTCCAGATTCCCGATGGCTACGAAGTGGTGCTGGGCAACGGCGGAGCCAGCGCGTTCTGGGATATCGCCTGCGCCTCGCTGATCACCCGCAAGGCCGCATTCGGCACGTACGGCTCATTCAGCTCGAAGTTCGCCAAGTCAGCGCAATCCGCACCGTTCCTTGAGGAGCCGGAGATTTTCGCAGGAGAGCCGGGAACATATCGCCTGCCTGAACTCACGGAATACGTGGACACTTATTGCTGGGCCCACAATGAGACTTCCACCGGCGTTGCCGCACCGATCAAACGCATCGCAGGCACCAAGGAGCAGGGTGCGCTCACGTTGATCGACGCCACCAGTGGCGCCGGCGCGCTGCCGGTCGACATCAGCCAGACCGACGCCTACTATTTCTCGCCGCAAAAAGCTTTCGGATCCGATGGCGGACTATGGATTGCCGTACTCTCCCCCGCTGCAATCGAACGCGCCTACGGCATCGCCAAAAGCGTGGATCTTCCGGGCGCACGCCGCTGGATTCCTCCGTTCCTTTCCCTGACTTCGGCCATCGAGAATTCCCGCAAGGATCAGACGCTCAACACGCCGGCAGTGGCAACGCTGATCATGCTGGAAAACCAGGTTCGTTGGCTCAACGACAACGGTGGGCTCGCCTGGGCTTCGGCCCGCTGCGCAAGGTCTGCGTCCCTGCTGTACCAGTGGGCGGAGAAGTCCGATTACGCCTCCCCGTTCGTAAACGACAGGAACGCGCGCTCCAACGCCGTGGTCACCATCGATATCAACGATGGCATCAATGCATCCCAAGTGGTGGCGGCATTGCGCGAAAACGGCATTGTGGACACCAACGGATACCGTAAGCTCGGCCGAAACCAGCTTCGCATCGGCGTGTTCCCGTCCGTGGAACCCAGCGATGTGGATGCGCTCACCCGCTGTATCGACTACGTGGTGGAACATCTCTGATGCAAGGTAAGGTGTGGCGATATGAAGATTGCTCCGATTATTGATCCCAGCGTGAGGAAACCTTCGCCGAAACCGGTGCGCGTCGACCTACGCAAGGTATTCATGTTTGGCACCGCGCTATGGGCCATCGCTTTGGTGGTCTGCATCGTACTTATCGCATTCGGCATCGACGCGGAACGCGCGCAAACCGTCTGCGAAGCGGGTACGGTCATCGGCGTGCTCATGCTGGTTTGGGAGCATTTCGACCGTTGGGATTATCGCCGTCTTGGCGAGTAATCGGCAATATACCCCCGAAAAATCCTCAAAAAATATGATGCCCGTCTTGCCTTATCGAAAGCGAGACGGGCATCGCATTATCTCCATTTGAGATATTTGCAACATCTGCCGAATGTCTTACATCATTCCCCGCCCAACGGCAGCACCAAGGCGAACGTGCTTCCCTGCCCCGGGCTGCTCCACACCGACGCGGAACCATGGTGAGTCAACGCAACATGCTTGACAATCGCAAGTCCCAAGCCAATGCCGTCACCGGAATGCTCATTCTGATTGCTGCCGCGATAGAACCGTTCAAAAATACGGTTCTGTTCGCCGATGGCGATGCCTTTGCCTCGATCGAGAACACTGATTACCGCTTCCGTATGCTCCTCATTGGCTTTGGCGACGACATTCACCGTAGAACCGTCTTTTGAATACGTAATCGCGTTTTCAATCAATTTTGCGAGCGCCGCCTGAATCTGATCGGCTTCGCCATTGATGCATAGCGATTCGTCACCGCCGGTCTCGATGGTGATGCCGCGTTGCGCAGCCATATCGAGATGCGCCTGCACCACGGCTTGTACCTGTTCCATCACGTTGATGCGATTGTCGGCGGTCGGCAGGATTGGCTCCTGCGCTTTGATCAGCAGCAGCAGATCGGAAATCATATGCTCAAGACGGGAACAGGATTGACGCAGCTGCGTGGCGTTGCGTTCGACGTCCTGTTGGCTGGCACCGCCCCGTTCCACAATGTCCGCCAGCTGTTCCAATGATTGCGTCGGCTCAAGCAATTGTTCGGAAACGTTGGTGATGAACGAATCGCGCACCTGCGAGAATCGTACGCTTTCGCTCACATCGCTGATGAGCACAACCATGAGATTCTCATTGAGTTTGCCGACGATGATTTTCAGCCAGTTGGGTCGGGAAACGGTTGCGCCGGAAGTATTGGGGTTTGACTGCCCTATCAGTGCCTGGCGCGCGATTTCACGTGTGGTTGGTTTGCCTGCCTTCGGCACTTGCTGGGCGACATATTGGGTGGTGGTGGTCAAATCAAATTGTTTGTTGCCGCCACAGGAACGCACCTCATGCACTGCGCGAAGCACGGTCTCTTCCGCGATGGCATCATCGCGCACCACGCCAAGCGCATACGCCGACGGGTGCGCGCGAATCACTTCGTCATGCTCGTCAACTACGACGGAAGCCAACGGCAGCATGGAAAGCAACGCGTTGGTGGCATCATCCAATGTGTCGTCATCGGCATCATGCTCATCATCGTCGTTGCGGTGCGTCAGCGAACGCCACCACGAACCCAAAGATTCAACCATGGTTTCATTGTTGCACACTCTTGAGGCTCCCCAACTCGCGACACCACCGCTCGTTCGTGAACACAAGGTGAACGCGTTGGTGAACTTTGACGGAACAACACGAGCAGTGGTTACGAATATGGCGTTTGTCTAATAGACTTGTGAGAGGTTATATCGAACCCAGATATATATGAAGCATTGAAAGGCAAGTCACATGCGCGTTATTTTCAACGAGGAGCTCAAGGCTGTTGCCGATGATCTCGACCACATGGTCAAAGGCGTGCGCAAGGCGATCAACGGTGCCGGCGACGCGCTGCTGAACCAGAATCTTGAAGCCGCCCAGGCCGTTATCGACGGCGACATCGAAATCGATGCCCTCGAAGCCAGCGTTGTCGACCAGTGCGTGAAGCTGCTGGCCAAGCAGAACCCGGTTGCCACCGATCTGCGCGTGGTTGTTTCCACCATGCGTTTGGCCACCACCTTCGAACGTATGGGCGATCTGGCCCGTCACATCGCCGAAGCCGCCCGCCGCACCTACCCGGCTTCCCCGCTGCCGGCCGAAGCCCAACCGCTGTTCGCCGAAATGCAGGCGTTCCTGAACGACGTCGCCGACCAGACCGTGGCCATGCTGTCTGACCGCGACACCAAGACCGCCGAACAGATCATCATCAACGACGACAAGCTCGACGAACTGCACAAGAAGACCTTTGAACTGGCTCAGTCCGCGGATTGGTCCGGCACCAACCAGCAGCTCATCGACGTGGTGCTGATCGGCCGCTTCATGGAGCGTCTTGGCGATCACGCCGTGTCCGCGGCTCGCCGCGTGGTGTACATCGTCTCCGGTTTCGACCCGTCCAAGGAGCCGACCCGCGACGAAGACACCGACATCGCCTGATTTTTTTCTTGCGATCTTCTTTTTCATCTTCTTTTTGAGAAGGCGGCTTCCGTTCCCCACTGAAGCCGCCTTCTTGTTTTGTTTTTGCAATCTTTCAGCACGAATCGTCAAGCACTATCTCCCGCATTATTTCACTTTCGTCAAGCCGTAAGAAAAATTAAACAATCTGTCTATTTTTTGCCCATATACTTTTACGCAATGTCGCGGCACAATATGTGCAGTGACATCCAAAGGAGGCAGTCATGTATTATTCCAACGGCAATTACGAAGCATTCGCCCGACCGAAGAAACCCGAAGGCATGGACAGCAAGAACGCGTACATCATCGGCACCGGCTTGGCCGCACTCACCGCAGCCTGTTACCTGGTGCGAGATGCGCAACTGCCGGGCAGCCACATTCACGTATTCGAAAAGGACGCGGTTCCGGGAGGCGCCTGCGATGGCGCAAATATTCCCGGCGTTGGCTATGTGATGCGCGGCGGCCGTGAAATGGACAACCATTTCGAAGTGATGTGGGACATGTTCCGTTCCATTCCATCCATCGAAACGGAAGGCGTTTCCGTACTTGACGAGTATTACTGGCTGAACAAGGAAGATCCCAACTTCTCACTCTGCCGCTCCACGAAAGCGCGCGGCGTTGACGCAGGCACGAACGGCAAATTCAATCTGTCAGACAAAGCCTCGATGGAGATCATGCAATTGTTCTTCACGCCGAATGAGGAACTGTACGGCAAGAAAATTTCTGATTATTTCGACGATGAGGTTTTCAATTCGAATTTCTGGATGTACTGGCGCACCATGTTCGCTTTCGAAAATTGGCATAGTGCGTTGGAAATGAAGCTGTATATCCGTCGATATATTCATCATATTGGCGGATTGCCGGACTTCAGTGCGTTGCGTTTCACCCGTTACAACCAGTATGAGTCGATGATTCTGCCGATGATCAAGTATTTGGAAGGATTCGGCGTGCAGTTCCACTACAACGCGAAAGTGGAGAATGTCGATTTCAAGATTGGCGGAGGCATGGGACCGGTACGTTCGCATACCGGCACCGGTCAAGACACGATTTTGAAGAAGCAGGCTGAATCCGGCGTGTTCGTACGCAATCCGTACAGTTCGCCAACCAAGAAAATGGCTACGCGCATCGACCTGACCGAAGCGGATGGCACCGCGCGAAGCATTGATTTGGGCGAAAACGACTTGGTGTTCATCACCAATGGTGGCTGCGTGGAAAACTCGACCATGGGCTCGCAAACCGAAGCGGCCGCATGGGCTCCGGAAATCAAGCCCGGCGGCGGCTGGGACATGTGGCGTCGCATTGCCAAGCAAGACCCGAGTTTCGGTCACCCGGACGTGTTCTGCGGCGATCCGGAGCATTCGAAGTGGATGAGCGCCACCGTGACCACGCTTGACATGGAGATTCCGCCGTATATTCAGAAGATCTGTAAGCGTGACCCGTTCACCGGCCATGTGGTGACCGGCGGCATCGTAACCGTTGAGGATTCCAACTGGCTGATGAGCTGGACGTTGAACCGTCAACAGCAGTTCCGCGACCAGCCGAAAGACCAGCTGTGCGTGTGGGTGTACGGTCTGTTCCCCGACAAGCCCGGCAACTATGTGAAGAAGCCGATGCAGGAATGCACTGGCGAGGAAATCTGCGAGGAATGGCTCTACCATATGGGCGTGCCGACCGACAAGATCAAGGAACTCGCCACGAACCATGCGAACACCGTTCCGGTGATGATGCCATACATCGACGCGTTCTTCATGCCTCGTTCCGCCGGCGACCGCCCTGATGTGGTGCCTGATGGTGCCGTGAATTTCGCATTCCTCGGCCAGTTCGCCGAAACCCCGCGCGACACGATCTTCACCACCGAGTATTCGATGCGCACCGGCATGGAAGCGGTGTACACGCTGTGCGATGTGGACCGTGGCGTGCCGGAAGTGTGGGGTTCGGTCTACGACGTACGCAACCTGCTCAACGCCACAGTGATGCTGCGTGACGGCAAGCCGATTACCGACATGAAACTCAACCCCATTGAAAAGACCGTGTTGAAGCAGATTCTGAAGAAGCTCGATTCCACCGATATTCCGATGTTACTTAAGGAATACGGCGTGATCTGAGCCGATTGCGATTGACGTCCGTCTGCCGCACATCTCATGTTCCGTATTTCATCCGGCAGACGGACGTAATAACCCAACAAAGATACCGGACGCAAAAAGGTGGAAACCCACATACTGTGGATTTCCACCTTTTCATATACGTTCCGTACGATTGAACGCGATTACCTGCGTATCAATCGCAACAAACTCACTTCTGGCCCTGGGCGGCGACAGCGGCGGCACCAGCAGCGGCGGCTTCCGGATCCAGATACTCGCCACGCGGCTTGATCGGCTTGAAGTTCTCGTCCAGCTCGTACAGCAGCGGCATTGCGGTCGGGATGTTGACCTTGGCGATCTCCTCTTCGGAGAGGTTGTCGAGCATCTTCACGATGGCGCGCAGGGAGTTGCCGTGAGCGGCGATCAGAACGGTCTTGCCAGCCTTCAGCTCCGGCTCGATGTCGGACTTGAAGTACGGCTCAACGCGCTTGACCACGTCGGCCAGGCATTCGGCTTCCGGAACCGGATCGCCGGTGTAGCGCGGATCATTGTTCTGCGCGTACTCGTCGTTCGGATCGATCTCCGGCGGCGGAGTGGCGTAGGAACGGCGCCACAGCATGAACTTCTCGTCACCGTACTCCTGACGGATCTCGGTCTTGTTCTTGCCCTGCAGAGCGCCGTAGTGACGCTCGTTCAGACGCCAGCTGCGCTTGACCGGAATCCACAGACGATCTGCCTCATCCAGAGCCACGTTGGCGGTGTTGATGGCACGACGCAGCATCGAGGTGAAAACGATATCCGGAAGGACGTTCTTCTCCTTGAGCAGGCGGCCGCCGTTCTTGGCTTCCTCGACACCCTGCTCGGTCAGCGGGACGTCGACCCAGCCGGTGAACTGATTGGTTTTATTCCATGCGCTCTGTCCATGACGGAGCAGTACTAGTTTGTAAGTCATACCTGCCAGTCTACCGCCTAGCACGCCCAACACAACCGTCGATGACGATTATTTGGTTACGTTCATGCAACAATTTTCATTCTGTTGCATGCCGTTTGCATCATCAGGCAATCGCCGGTGCTCAATGACGAAATCGTAAATGCAGGATGCAGCTACGCCATGAAACCGGCCTGACAGGCATTGAGCACGAACGCGCCGGCTGCGACCAACGAGGTCATCGAGCACAATGGCAACGCCCGACGCCACTGGTCATGCCGGACGGCCGCGACGGCACGAGTAGCAATCGCCACACACCCTGCGATGGATACGAACGCCGCAAGGCTCATCCAATCGGCGTTTCCCCACGACCAGTCACCGCATATGCCATATTCCGTGCATGAACGGTCGCGATCCACCTCCGCAGGCAGCTTTATGAGCAGATCCAGAAGTTTGGCATACACCGATAATGGCATGGCGAAAACCACCGTCAGACCAGCAGCCCATCCCAGCGCACGCATGCACCAGCATTTGCCCTTCCCACTGCCGATGCGCACCATCAGCGTGCGCTTGCCGTGCGCGGCGTCATCTTCGAGATCGCGCAGGTTATTCACCATCATGACGCTGACGGACAGCAGGCCGCAGATCACCGAACCGGCCACCCCCGTCACGGTGATCGACCCGCTTAGCGCATACTGCGTGCCGAGGGCTGGAACCAACCCGAAGAATACGAATGCCGCAAGTTCGCCCAGACCCCGATATCCGTAAGGATGCCGACCGTTGGTATATCCCCAGGCCGCCACCAGACAGGTTGCGCCAAGCGCTATCAGCCACCAGCGACCAGTTATGACGACAGCGACCAGTCCGGCGGCACAGGCGGCTAAAGCAGCGACCGCGGCAGCCAGCAACACGTGACTGGGATCCACTCCGGAAGCGACCAACCGCCGAGGTCCCGCGGCGTCACTGCCTCGTCGGGCGTCCGTGCCGCGTACACCATCGGCATAATCGTTGAGATAATTCACAGCAATCTGCAGACCGACCGCCACCACGGCGCACAACATCGCAACGACCGCAAACCACGGCCGAGAAAACGCACAATACCCCAGCACATCACCAGCATCATGCTCTTCCAGCAATCTTCCCGGAAAAGCTGGGCACGACCGCAGGCCACCCAAAGCCTCCCACCGCCAACTGGCGGCAACGCCGACCAGAACCGGGGCAAGACCCAGCGGCAGCGTTTGAGGGCGAGCGCCACGAATCCAAATCGTCATTCCCATGAACGCCATTCTAGAATCACACTCACGATTCGCCTTCCAACCGCCTACCCGCATTCCAGATTCACAACCTGACCATACTCATTGATATTTCGTCTGTTTCCAGAAATCGACACAATACCGGAGAATGCCCCAGAACGTCACTCATGCGAAATATCATGAAACCCGTGGGATTTCTTTTTTGAAAACATGGAGAGCTTCAATCGCACCCTGCGATTCAGCATCCTCACGCCCATGTATTCTGCGGTAGGCAAGCTGGGTGGTACGAAAGGGATACGGGAAAAAGGGCATTCGCGAACGAATGCCCCAAATCTGCGACCAGGTCACAACACTACAGGTCGCAGATTATTCTTGCCGTGCACTGACAAGAAGTCCGATACGGCGCAAAGCCTTCCGGCCTTACAGACCTGCCTGCTCTGCCACAAAATCACCGAGAGCCGGCATAACCATTTCGCGATGCTTCACATTGCCGAAACCATGGTCGCCATCCTCGATGACCTTGAGCTGCATATTTTCGCCATACACATCCTCGTACCGACGAATATAGTCAACAGGAATGAAATCCTTGGTGCCATGGATGGCAAGCACCTTACCGCGATATCCGCAAGCCATGCCGTAAGGATCGGTACGACCCGCATCCTCCACCATGGCCGGTCCCATGGCAACACCCATAAAGTCAAGATAGCCTTGCTCTTCGATGGCAGACAGAGGCTTACCCTGAATATGCCCACCGGCAATCTCATCAACATACGAAGTGGCCGTAGAACACAGAGCGATCGACTTGGGCTGCCCAGGCACCTTCGGTGCCAACAGCGTGCAAATCACCGCGCCAAGGCTCAGTCCAGCGAAATGCAGATTATCCGGATCGCAGCCGCTCATATGACGAGCCTGCTCCACTACCTGCAAGGCGTCTTCGACATCGCCACTAACGGTGGTATCGAAGAAAGTACCATCACTTTCGCCATGACCAGCACGATCGTAAGTAACGACCACGAGACCACGAGAAGCAAGTTCTCGCGCCATTTGCACGACAAATCCGGAAAAGTCGATGCGATTGCCCCCGAAGCCATGAAAAAGCACCGCCACCGGCGAATGTCCGTCTTCCGAAAAACCTTCCGGCAGATAACGGGTACCTCGTAACGTCAAAGAAGTACCGTCGGCACGTTCCACTGTGAAAACAGCAGGTTCCATAACACTCATGATGATTTCCTTATTGGTTTGTAAAACGAATGTTCCGGGCTTCGAACGGAAAAGGGAATTGGGATCAAACCGTTTCGAAGCCCGAAGCGCGATACGCAGGGTGCGTTTACTCAGCAACGACCTGATTACGGACTGCGAGTTCCTCACGAATAGTGCCGATCTGATCATCGACCTTGTACAGCAGCATCAGCACAGTGCCGATAGCGCAGCAGGCGATCGGAATCCACACGAAGTTGATGTTGATGGCGTTCAGAGCTTGCGCCGTCTGCTCTTGATTAGGCACAAAACCGTTGATTTCCAGCACAAAACTGGAGAGCCAGCCGGCGATGCCCGCACCACAGGTAACACCGATGGCCGCGCAGGAAGTAATCAAGCCCTGGCTACGCACACCGGTCTTCCATTCGCCATAGTCAACCACATCGGCCAACATCACGAAGCCCATGCTTTGACCAGTCTGGAACAATGCCGAAACCGCCATGGATACGAAGATCAGCGGAATGGACATGATCTTGGCACCAACGTACAGACCAAGCAGACCAATAATGCCGAATCCGAAGAACATGATGGCGATATTGCGGTTCTTCATCTTCTTGGCGAAGAACGGAGCAAGAATCATACCGGCAATCATGCCAGCCGAATTGATGCCATTAGCCAAAGAGGAAAGAGTTTCGTTGCCGACGTTGTACTTGAAGAAGTACACGATGGACGAGGCCTTGGTTACCACACCAATGAACATGACAAGGTTGAGGGTGACAAGAATCCACCATGGCCCATTGTGCAGCATGGCCACGAAACTCTTGATGAACGGCGGCTCCTTCTCCTTAGGGGTAAACACACGTTCACGCGTATTGGCAAAAGTCAGCAGCAACAGACCCACGCAGATCACGCCATAGATGATCATGGTGACGGTAAAGCCCAACTGCTGATTGCCACCACCGATCAGGTTGACCAACGGCAGAGTAAGCATACCAGAGGCAATCACGCCGATCTGACCGCCGACATTACGGAAAGCATTTGCATTGACACGTTCCTGGGCGTTGGTGGTGAGGTTCGGCAGCAGCGCGGTGCACGGCGTGGTCACCGTGACGGCGAGGAAATTCATCATGATGTACGTTACGTACACATAAATCATCTTGATTACGCCGCCGAAGTTCGGCACCGAAAACGCCATGACACCTATGATGGCAAATGGCGCACCGAACCATAGGAACCATGGACGCACCTTGCCCCACTTGGTATGCGTTTTATCAATAAGCGCACCCACCACCGGACCTGCAATCGCGTCAAGCACACGCACCACCAGGAACAGCGTACCGACAGACAGCAGGCTAATGCCGGCCACGTCGGTGTAATAGAACATCATGTACGTGGTGACCACGTTGAACACCAGATTGTACGCGCAATCCGACGCTCCATAGCTGAGCTTCTCCTTAAGGGAGAGCTTAACGTTCGCGTTGTCCACAACAACTCCTTTGTCGAGAATCCCGAACAGCCCGTGCAATACGAGCCATCATGCCATTCGCAGCAACGCGATGACAATGCTTCTTATCCCTGACGGCCGATTCGCACCTGCGCTCATTGCGTATATTGCATTTTCGCCGTCTGATGTCAGAGTAGAGAAAATGAAATGCAAATTCTTGAGATGATAAGGAAATTTCTTTCTTGCAAATGTCAATATACAGCAGATAACCAGCAATTATCATGCACTCCAACACAATGATTACACTGCATAGCAATCATTAGAAGAAATTTCTCTACTATACTGCTATCATGACACTGTCTTCATCGCAAACCAATATGCGTACCGCCAGTCAACGACCGAAGCTGTCGCACATCGCCAAACTTGCGAACACCACGCCATCCACCGTCTCCAAAGTCATCAATGGACGTTCCGGAGTCTCCGACGAAACACGGCAACGCATTGAAGCGCTGCTCAAAGACATGGAATACAGCAAACCGCCAGTCAAACACGCGCTGTCCACAACCATCATGTTGGTGCTCGAATCCATGGACAACCCATGGGTGCTCGACATCATGCAAGGAGCCACCGACACCGCCGTCAAACGAAGCATGACCGTGACCATCTGCGCGAAAAACGCCTCCGATGGCATCCTCAACGACACCTACCGGCAAGCAATCCGCCGAGCCAGACCCAAAGCAGTGATTTTCGACAACGCCTACGTGCCAATGCGAGATCGAACGCTTTGCCAAGAACTTGGAGCTCGATATGCGGTAGTCGACCCATCCGGAACACCATGCAAAGATTGCATGGACGTGCGCATCGACAATTGGACAGGCGGATTCGAAATCGGCAGCCATCTTATTAACTTAGGACACCGCCAATTCGCGGCAATTACCGGCCCAATGTCCACCACCTGCTACCCCGCCAGATTGGCTGGATTTCGTGCGGCACTAGCACAGCATGACATCGTTCTCAATGACACTCAAGTGCGCGAAGGCGACTACTGGTCGGAAAATGCACGCTTGCACGCGCTTGATCTACTGCAGCAAAAGAATCGTCCAACTGCAGTATTTGCCTGTAGCGATACGCAGGCATTCGGCATATATGACGCGGCACATCAGTTGGGACTGTCGATTCCCGAAGATCTGTCCGTCACCGGATTCGACGACATCAACAGCGCACGGCATCTCGGACCGCCATTGACCACCATGCGGCAGCCACTGGCGGAAATGACCCGAGCAACACTTGCCACATTACTATCCAAACATCAGTCCGAAGACGCGCAGCGCACGCTATTGTTTCCACCAACGCTTGTCGTGCGCGAAAGCACAGGACCAGCGCCAGAAATTAGGGAATAAAACAGAATTGGGGATTAAAAGACGCGGGGCTGCCTGGTTGTACCCAAGCAGCCTCAAGTGAAGCCGATATTGAATTAAGGCTTTGCCTTAATTCAGCGGCAATTTTTATAAGGATGGCTCCGGCGGGCTGACGGCCCACTGGGCCGTCAGCTTTTCCGCCTCGCGTGAAGCCGATATTGAATTAAGGCTTTGCCTTAATTCAGCGGCTTCACTAGCGGGAAGGTGATGGTTTCGCGGATGGTGGCGCCGGTCAGGGCGATCAGCAGTCGGTCGATACCCATGCCCATGCCGCCTGCCGGAGGCATGCCCACGCCGAGAGCCTCAAGGAAGTCCTCATCAATATCGCAGGCTTCTTCGTCGCCCGCGAGCGCATCCTTGGCCTGAGCCACGAAACGTTCACGCTGCACAACCGGATCGTTCAATTCGGAGTAGCCGGTGGCCAGCTCGAAGCCGCGCACGTAGAGATCCCACTTCTCCACCACGCCGGGCTTGGTGCGGTGCCCCTTGACCAGCGGGGAGGTTTCGACCGGGAAGTCACGCACGAAGGTGGGCTCGTAAAGCTTGTCCTCGTAGAAGTGCTCCCACAGGTGTTCGACGAGCTTGCCGTGGTTCTCCACGTCGTCGCGCTCCACGCCGAGCTTGTCGGCGATGGCGCCCAGGTGCTCAACGGAGGTGCCGGGGGCGTCCGGGCCGCCGTTCGGCACAATCTCCTCGCCCAACGATTCGGACAGGGAGTCGTACATGCTGATGGTCTTCCATTCGCCGCCGAAGTCGTATTCGGTGCCGTCGAGCAGGGTGACCTTGTGCGAGCCGTAGACGTCCATGGCGGTCTTCTGCACGAGCTCCTTGACCAGCTGGCCGATGGAATCATAGGTGCCATAGGCCTGGTAGGCCTCGACCATGGTGAATTCGGGGGCGTGCGTGGCGTCGACGCCCTCATTGCGGAAGTCACGGTTGATTTCGAACACGCGATCGATGCCGCCGACCAGGCAGCGCTTGAGGAACAGTTCCGGGGCGATGCGAAGGTACAGGTCAAGGTCGAAGGCGTTCATGTGCGTGGTGAACGGGCGGGCGGCCGCGCCACCGTGCAGGGTCTGCAGCATCGGGGTTTCGACCTCGAGGAAGTCGTGGTCGTCAAAGGTGCGGCGCAGGGAGGCCACGGCCTTGGAGCGGTTGCGCACCATGTTGCGGATGTTCTCGTCCGCGATCATGCCGATGTACGGCTTGCGGGTGCGGGTGTCTTCGTTCAGGTCCTTGTGCAGGGCCGGCAGCGGCTGCAGGGCCTTAGAGGCGATAGCCCACTCAGTGGCGAATACGGACAGCTCGCCGGTCTTGGAGGCGATGACGCGGCCCTTGAGGTACAGGTGATCGCCAAGGTCGACGAGCTGCTTGAACTGCTTGAGCGAGTCGGCGCCAATCTCCTTCTTGGAGATCATGCCCTGAATCTTGGTGCCGTCACCGGCGGACAGCTGCACGAAGCACAGGCCGCCCGCGTTGCGCAGGAACAGCACGCGGCCAGCAATGCCGACCATGTCTTCGGTCTCTTCGCCAGCCTCGAGCTTGCCGTCATACTTGGCGCGAACCGCCTCGATGGTGTCGGTGACGTCCAAGTGCACCGGGTAGGGGGCAATGCCGGCCTCAAGCATCATCGCGCGCTTGGCCACGCGCATCTGCACCTGCTCGGGGTGGGCCAGCGGGCCGAACTCCTTGTTGGAGGGGTCCACGGCTTCGTCCAGCGTGGCACCGGACTTGATCTTCTCGCGGATGGTGGCGTCCTGCTTGAGCAGCATTTCCGCACGTTCGACGGTGCTCATCTGCGGGACGGCCGGGGTTTCATTCTCAGTGTTTTCGGTATTTTCGACAACTTCAGCCATGATTCATCAGTGTACGCAAGGCCGGCGATTATGAGCCCGGCAGACCGCACGGCCATCTGAACACCCGCTCACATGACGCAAAACCGGCCCTGCACAAGGCTTGAGAGACCTGTACACATGGCGAATCCACCATCACGCAACACTCGCGACATGCCGATTTGCATTGTCCACCACCACAATGTAATATCTACATCTGTTGCCAAACGGGCTGTAGCGCAGCTTGGTAGCGCGCTTCGTTCGGGACGAAGAGGCCGCGGGTTCAAATCCCGCCAGCCCGACAACTGGACCGGATTGTTGAGAAATCAGCAATCCGGTTTTTCGTTTCCTGTCCCAACAATCAAACCAAGCGATCGAACAGCGGTAAACAACCCGCCGCACACAGCGACAAACCACATCACGGCAAGCCCCCGTATTTGTTGGCGGACCACCGTAATATATCGCTCGAATCAATCGATTGCCGCACTGTTTTTGTAAGTAATACTGAAGTAATTAGAGGAACCATGAAGAAGAGTCTGCTTGCACTGGCTTCGGGCGCGTTCATTCTCGGTGCCGCCGAGTTCGTGATGATGGGCATTCTGCCGCAGGCCGCGGCCGCCACCGGCGTGGACATCCCCACCGCAGGCCATTACATTTCCGCGTATGCGATCGGCGTGTGCTTCGGCACACTGATTCTGGTATTCGGCCGCAAGGTGCCGCCGAAGGACCTCATCATATTGTTTATGGTGATTGCCTTGGTGGGCAATCTGGCTTCCGCATTCTCCGTCAATGCCGCCATGCTGGTCGTCGCACGATTCGTCGCCGGCCTGCCGCACGGCGCATTCTTCGGCACAGCCACACTCATCGCCAAGACTCTGGCGGAGGAAGGCAAGGAGGCGCAGGCCGTATCCGTGATGGTCACCGGACAGACCGTGGCCAATATGCTCGGCGTACCGGCGGGCACCTTGATGGCCGAGTTCCTTTCCTGGCGTCTTGCCTTCGGCATTTTGGCCGCTTGGGCGGCAATGACGATTGTGCTGGCGTCGGCGTGGATTCCGTACGTTGCACCGATCAAGGACGCAGGCATCGCCGGTCAGTTCAAGTTCCTCACCCGCCGTGGCCCGTGGGTGATTTTGGCCGCCGTGTTCACCGGCAATGCCGGTGTGTTCTGCTGGTGGAGCTACGTCTCCCCTTGGCTGCAGAAAACCGGCGGATGGTCGTCTTCCCTGGTGCCGATGCTGATGATGCTTGCCGGCTTTGGTATGGTCATCGGCGGTCTGCTTGGAGGTCGTCTGACCGACCATTGGAGGCATGCCGGCGCGGCCGCAATAGGTCAGTCCATCTCCTGCCTCGGCTTGTTGCTGGTGCTTATCACTCCGGGTAATCAGCCGATGACCGCTGTACTGACGTTCTGGATCGCCATCGGATTGTTCTTTACTTCCGCTCCACAGCAATTGCTGATGACCGAAGCCGGCCAGGGCGGCGGCGAGCTGATCGCCGGCGCGGCTGTACAGGTGGCGTTTAACTTCGGCAATGCCATCGGCTCGATTGTCGGCGGCGCGATGCTCACCACCTTCTCGATGAACTATCGCTATACCGGCCTGGGCGGTATGCCGCTGGCTCTGCTTGCCGTAGGGCTGTTGGCCTTCTACTCGTGGCGCTGCGAAACCGATACCGACGCCATTCACCGCATGCGCGAAACCAAGGTGGACTGAGACCAAGCTCACAGCAAACTCCCTGACGTGTTTGTTCACAGTATTAATAGACTGAAATCAGACACGATTCAGGGAGGTCTGGCGGTATGGATGAGGAAGCACTGCTCAAACAATTCGCCGCGCAATTCGCGCATGGTCCAGACGATGCCGACGACACCGATGCGGCGGCCGCAGCACAAGGTTCCGATTCCACGGCGAACCAGGCCACGGACGATGCCGATCAATCGCCCGCAACCTTTGATACCCAACAATTCCTGAACGGACTGGACGCGATTTTCGATCGCCACACGGCTGCCACCGAAGCCGGCCCGTACTTGGAACAGGCGATGGTGGACGCGGAAAACGCCGGCGACGAGGCCGGACTGCTCACCGTGCTCAACGAAACGATGGGCTTCTATCGCTCGCAAGGTCGGCACAAGGAGAATCAGTGGATTGTGCAGCGAGCGCTGGAACTGGCCGCTCGTATGGGCTTGACCACCGGCACATCCGAGGCGTGGGCCACCACGCTAATCAATTGCGCTACCGCGATGCGCGCGGCCCAACAATACGATCAGGCCGAGGATTTGTATCATCAGGCGCAGAGTGTCTGCCGGCATTCGCTGGCACCCACCGACCGCAGGCTCGCAGCACTGCACAACAATCTGTCGATGCTCTACAGCGAGACGAATCGGCCCGACAAGGCGGAACTGGAGTTGCGTGAAGCGCTGCGCATTATCGAAGCCTCGAGCGTGAACCCGGACGCGGATATCGACGTGGCCAGCTCGCACACGAATCTGGCGTTGACCCTGCTGACCGAACACAAGTTGGAGGGCGCGCATTGGCATGCAGCCAAGGCACTGGAAATCTATCGCACCGGCCATCTGGAACATTCCGCGCATTATGCCTCCGCACTGGCGGGCTTCGCGCAGGTGTGCTTTGCCGAGAGACGGCATGCGGATGCAGTTACTGGATACCGGCATGCGCTGGCCGTGATCGAGGAATGTTACGGCAAGGACACCGATTACTGGCGTATCACCGCCGACAATCTGCGGCAGGCCGAGGAAGCGGCGGCGCAGGCCGGGGGCCAGGTTCAGCGCTTTCTGGGCAGACTCGATGCCGGCGATGCAGGCGCGCTGCCCCAGTCCGGCTCGCGGCTGCCGAACAGCCCGGCACAGGGCAAGACCGGTGCGAACGCGGCATCTTCCCCATCCACCGTTTCGGTGTCGACCGGTTCTGCGGGCGCGGCCGAGGCCGTTTCCGCATGCCCGGTGTCCGGACTGAAGCTGGCCCGCGCGTTCTGGACGCAGATGGGCAAGCCGATGATTGCGGCGAAGTATCCGCAGTATGGCGGGCGTATCGCCGCCGATGATGCGTATTCGCAGGACCACGATTTCGGCCCGCGCTTCTGCCTGTGGCTTACGGATGAGGATTACGCGGCGATCGGCGAGCAACTTGAGGTCGATTACGAGGCACTGCCGCGCAAGTTCAGCGTGGATGCGCAAGGCCGCGTGACGTTCGAGGCGCATGCCAGGTCCGATGCTTCCGGAGCATTCCCCTCCGCAGGTGCAGGCTCCACCGTCATACCCGATGCGGCAAACGCACCCACCCCCGGCACCGCTACGCACGATACCGCCACTGCCGAGTCAGGCGCGGCGTCCTCTGATGTGGCGGAAGCGATGACGACTCCGATTGATGCACCGCTCTCCCCCGTCACGCCGCGCGCACAGGGCGCGAATCGCCGTGACGGCGTGTTCCGCATCGGTGACTTCTTTGAGTCGATCACCGGGTATCACACTGCGCCGGCGCAGACCGCGCCGCATGAGTGGCTAATGCTTCAGGAATCGACCTTGGCCGCCGCCACCAATGGCGAGGTGTTCGCCGATCCCACCGGTCTGTTTTCCAAGACGCGCCAAGGGTTCAAGAACATGCCCGACGATGTGCGGCTCGCGCTGATCTCCAAGCGACTCGGCATGATCGCCCAGGCCGGTCAATATAATCTGCCGCGTTCGTTGAAGCGCGGCGACGGCGCGGCCGCATGGCTGTCCATCCACGAGTTCGTGCAGGCCACCGCCTCGTTGGTGTTCCTGGTTAACGTGCCGATGGTGGTGGGCTATATGCCGTATTACAAGTGGCAGTTCGCAGCATTGCGCAAGCTGTCTGGCTCGATGTTCGCGCTGTTGCCGAACGTGGGCGAACAGTTGGAAACCGTGATGCGATTGAGTTCGGCAGCCTGCTATGGCGGGGCCGGATTTGGCGAAGGCGGCAAGGGCGCGGCTCCAGCAATCGAGAAAATCAACGATATTGTGGAGCAGATTGCGGTGGATATCGTCAAGGAACTCAAACGCGAACACCTGACCACGTCCGGCGAGACCTTCCTCGAATGGCAGCGCCCGTATGTCGAGGACCACATCGCCTCTGATGATCCGGTGCTTAAAAGTTTGTAGATTCAAGCTCCCTCTGCCACGGCTTCGCCGTGCCACCTCCCTCATCAGAGGGAGGTATCAGTGAAAGGAACGTCGATGACCAACGAACTGACTGATGATGAACTGCGCGAGGCTATTGTGCGTCATGAATGGGATCAGTTCCAGCGCACCAACAATGAGGGTGGACGCGCGGCATGCCAAGGCAACTGGCCGGTGTTCCACCAGATGCGGTTGGCCCAGTTCCTCACATGGGAGCGGCCATTACTCACCAGCTATGCCGCTGATCTTGACGCGGCCGACCACGTGGGCCGCAACCTCGTAACCGAAAAATACGGCCGCATGATGGCCTCCACCGCACCGGAAAATTTCACGAAGAACATAGAGCCGTATATTCCGCGTCTCTCTGAAGAGCGCGCGGCCCGTCAGGAACAGGCCATCGCCCAGCAGGTCGCCTGGGCCAAGGATTTCCGCGAGCGCTACCCCAAGCTCGGCGAGGCGATGCGCGCACTCACCACCACCGAAGACACACCATCTGCCACCTCATTCGAAACCTATCTGCGCGGCGAGCTTGGTACGTATTCCGACCAGACCTTCGAACGTTACGAAGCGATGATTGGCGAGCGCGCCGCAGCCAGCCCGCAACGCAATATCACTGAGGAAACCTTGTTGCACACAGTCCAGCTCGGCGGTTTCGACACCTTAGAGGAGGCCGAAGCCTCCCAAGCGTAATACTCAGCCATTCACTGTGTATCGGACACCCCGACTGATGTACGTCGGCCGGCCATACCCAGGCCAACGCAATCTGCCGATCGCCCCACACCCAGACCACCAACGCAGCCTGCCCGCCAGGCCCCATTTACCAGCGCACATCGGCAGAATTACAGCGAGAATAGGCCCCAAAATGCCAGTGTCATCAGTGTGGCGAGAGTGCCGAGCGCTACCATCACGCATATGACGCGCCGCACACCGACGATATCGGCGCGGCAATACCAGACACGTTCCATTTCCCAAGCAAACAGCACCACCAACAGCATGGTCGCTATTCGCAGCACCACCCATCCGACGGCAAACAGCCGCGGTTGAGGCATAACCAACCCAGCCGATACGCCTACGGCGCTCATATAGCCGTACAACAGCCCAGTAATCACCATCACCGCTGTGCCGATACCGGCAGATAAGCCGGCAATGCCGTGCAACATGCGCCGCTGGGCGGCCCCCAGCTCACTCGGCGTCGCATGCACGGCCCGCACAGTCGCCACACTACGTCGCCCGGCCAGCAACGTCTGTAGCCAAGAAAACACAGTCAAGCCAATACCTAATATCGCCGCCATCACGATCAGCACGGGCCCTGCCACCATCAGACCGGCCAGCACGCCAAGCGAGCCGACGATACCGGATCTGGTACGTTGCGGCGCGGCGAAGCGCTGGTGAGGTGTCGCACCGGCGACTTGGGGCGTTGCCCATCCATCGGCTTTGGTTCCGGCAGTCACACCGTTCACCCAATTTTCCAGCGCTTGCGTATAGCCTTCGGCCAATGGCAGGTTCGGGGTGAATAAGCCCTCACCAGCCCGCATCTGATGGTTGCCGGCGAAATAGCGTACGGTGACGTTCTCGTTGCCGGACTTGTTGGCCGTGGCGATGATCCGCTGCGCCCCCTGTTCGATGGGCATGGCCGTATCGTAGGTGCCGTAGTTCACCAGCACCGGCATGGTGAGGGATTTCAGATACCGGTCGGCATCAAAGTCGGCATAGGCCAGATCGAATGGCGCGTAGTCCAGCGACATCAATTTGGCCATGTCTTTGACCACGGGCTTGGGCGCGCCGGCCTCATGCGTATAGGCGCTGACAGCCATGGCCATTTGCTCACGTCCATTGAACACCGGTGCGGATGTAAGTACGGCAAAGGCAATGTCTTGCCGTTTCGAGGTTAGAATCGTGGCGATCCAGGTGCCTTCGGATTCGGCGTAGATGCCGGTTTTGGCGGGGTCCACGCCGATTCTGCCACGCAACACGTCGAGCGAACGCCCGTATTCGCGAGCAAAACGCGGGTAGTCGCGATGCAGCACGGTGTAGTTGTCGTTGCGCTTGGCCGGCACCAAGGTCACGATACCGGCAGAGGCCATGGCGTTGGCGATATCGCCGAAATCCTCGGCACCACTGGTACCGGACCCGTGAATGAACAGACAAGCCGGGCGTGGCCCGGGAGCGCCGACCGGTTCACGTAGTACGGCGGGTAGCGTGACGCCGTCGCCGGTCTTGATGGATAGTCGGGTTTCACGCGTACGATATCGCCCCTCGTGGGGAATGTTCGCATGGGCAGGGGTGATGGTGGTGTCGGCAGAAGCGATAACGATGTGCTTGGTGTAGGGCCGTGTGTTCCATTGCGGCATCATCGCCCAGCCAAGTGTGGCGAATACCAGCGTCATCGCCATCGCGGCGGCGATGACGCTCGCTACCCGCCGCACCGAAATCCGCTTCATAGTTACTATGCCTCCCCCCATCAGCATAGAACGGTCGGCTCTTATCGGTCGGCTCCCGTCATAATGTGCTTCTACTGGGACCGTAATGCAATGGTTTGTAACGCTATTTTCTCTTCTTGACGGCACCGACTATGGCCCATACAACGGCCACTATTACCAGAATCAGTCCCACTACGGCGCAAATAATAGCCGTCAGCAATTGCGGATTCGGCGAGAACAACGAAATCATCCGATCCGGAGATATGTACCCGAAAACCAGCGCGATCACGCCGATAATCACGCCTAATAGTCCGAATACCACAGTAGGCGCGCTGGTGCTCTGTTTCTGGATGTTCTTGGCACTCTTGACATCCTTAGCATTCTGGACGTTCTTGGCGCTCTGGACGTTCTTGGCGCTCCCCCCAGGCTGGCATGGTTTGCCGGCGGTCTGAGACTGCCCATAGGGAGGTCGTGCTGAAGATGCTGCGTACATCGGCACATCATCGGCAGATGAAATCGGCCCACCATCTCCCTCCACGGCATCGGCAACTGTTTCCAGGGCAATCCGATCTGTGGTTGGTTCGATGGGCGATGGAGAGGCAGCTGTTGCCTGCGTATCCACATCCGAGACCGACGCATCCGCATGATTGTCGGGGACGGGCAGCACAGCCGTTTCGTCATCATCCGCTGCGGATGGCAGCACCGTGGTATCGGTTCGGTCATCGACGGTCACCATGGTTGTGGTCGCGGTGGTCGCGTCGGTTTCGGAAGGTATGGCCGTGGTCGGTGTCGCATCCTCGATGGAGGCGAATTCCTTGGTTTCATCAGTCATGATTCCATCTCCTAGTTGCAACGGCTTGATCATTCCGATTGTTCGGTTGTGTTCTTGCTTGTACTGTTGCCGTCGTATATATCGGCAAGCGGCTGGAACGTAGAGCCTTCCCAATCGGAGGCGTACACCACGTTGACACGTGCTTCCACCACATAGGGAATATTGATTTTTAATTCTGGGCCGTTGTCCGGCATGGCGGATTCCTTATACAACCATTCGTGATCAGGCCCATTGGTGGCACTTTCAGCTTCGAAGAAAACAAAGCTTGGACCCATGTAGTTGTTGTATACCATCTCGTATTTGCCGCCAACGTCACTCGAAGTGGAGTAGTAGGAGTCGGCGGTGCCGAAGGCGTAAGTGCAGGGATCCGGCAGAACGATATGCACTTGCGCCTGTGTTGCGGCTATGGTGATGGTACCGACCGGGCAATTACTGATGGAAGTTTTGCCATCCAGCATCTTCACCGTGTGCGGTCCATGTGTCTTGTCCCAATCGGACCAATCAATGATTGCCTGATCGGTGTTGTAGTTTTCACCGCTGAACGCCACACCTTGCTGCAATGTTTCAAACGTGGCATCGCTGGCATCGGCAACGAAGATGCCATCCTTTTGCACATCGTTCATGCCGTCGCTGTTTCTCGCACTGACAGATTGGCTCAGTGAAACAACAGTATTGATGCCGCTGGCACCAAGATCACGGTAGTACACGCCATACGTGCCTGAAATGATGGTCATGCAGAGCGCGCATCCACCGGCAACCAGTCCGAGAGGAATCAGACCACCGGTACGCCGTCCTCTGAATCCGAGAATGATGACCACCAGCCCCATCACTATGCATACTGCGGCAATCCAGATGGTGCCCAGACGCATAATGCCGATAATGCCCATGTCGTTTACCCAAATCAGTCCCATCAGACCGGCAAAGGAGAGGAAGGTAAGGCCCAGTATGCTCAAGACCACGATTGGGCCCGCCGGCTTGCGGCGCTTGGACTCGGTGGGGGCATAGGCCGTCGCATTCATACGGTCGGGGGCAAACGGCCCGTTGGGTACTGTGCCGGGCATCGCGCCGGGCACAGTACCCGGCATCACGCTGGGCATCGACTGATAGACAGGCTGTGAAACAGGCTGTGAAACACTAGGCGCGGTTTGTGAAACAGGTTGTGAAACAGGTTGTGGAAAAGGTTGCGGAGCTGAATACAAAGGAGATTGAGGTACTGGTTGCGCGGCTGGATATGAGACAGGCTGTGGAGCTGGATATGACACAGGCTGTGAAACCGGTCGCGGCGCAGATGCCCCGAATCCGTACCCTTCCTGCTGGCGAATGCCGCTTTTGGCCAACAGCCATAGCGCTAAGGCGGCGAGCGCAATACAACCCCACCCCGCACCTGGAATCACGATTGCCACGGCGAGGAACAGGAAGCATCCAAGACAATTCCAGTCCCATTGGCCGGCAATGAGGTCCTCGGCCAAGATGTGCCCATCGCGTACATCCGGCATCAGAAACCAGCCGAGTGCGTACAGAGCTGCGCCAAAACCGAAGAACAATGTACATACAATCACCAACGCACGTACTAGTGTGGGGCTCCAGCCAAGCCGTAAAGAGATGCCGCTGCATACGCCGCCGATCCACCGGTCGTCGCCGCGAACCAGTCCACTGGATCGCACCCAAGTGAAGAAGCGTCGCGATGTCTTGTTTTTTTGCGGACCAGGCTGCGGCTGTGGCTGATACGGATTCGCGTTTGGATTGCTCATGATTCCATTACACCGCCCGACCACTGCCACAACGCTCGGGGAACACCCTGATTGTTCCCTGAACACCGGGTAAAACCCCGGCCGCAACGCCCTGAGCGCGGCACAATAGGAGTATGACGTCATCTCCCGAACCATTGCTGCCTGCGCGCATGCCGTTGATGCGCCCCCGGCAGGGCCGTTGGCTCACCGGTGTGTGCAAGGGCATCGCCCTGCACTTGGGCATCGGCGTGGCATGGGTTCGGATTGCGTTCATCGCACTGACCTTCCTCTACGGCGCAGGCATCATCGCTTATGTATTCCTGTGGGTGTTCATGCCCGCCGGAGACCCGGTGACGGCTGCAGCTCGCACAGTGCCCGTTGATCAGGCGCCGCTTGCGCGAGGCAATCAGCCACTTGCCGCTCATGACGACGAATCGGCTGCGGGGGCAGGAAAGCATTCTCAATGCCCAT
>OCPP01000625.1_pt1 | contig 24548 bp, 15 predicted proteins | sample 1538211 | NCBI WGS metagenome assembly OCPP01 (sample SAMEA2580193, study PRJEB22360) | human gut metagenome | biome: human gut; feature: human-associated habitat; material: faeces | place: Denmark | collected 2008/2010
TTTTGGAAATAAACGCCCTACGCCAGAAGAATATATTTATACGATTACCAAAAAAACAAAGGTGTAATACAAAACAAGTGCTGTAAGGGGGCTTGTATCATGGAAAGTTTTAAGCACAATCTTATACGGTCATACACTACCTAACAGCATTTTATCAACAACTGAATATTTTATAGCTATAATAGCTCGTATAAAACTATATGTTTTGTGCGGGCTTTTTTCATACCCGAAAAAATTAAATTTTTTTCAAAATAGGTCATTAAATCACACCCTTCATTCCCTATATGGTGCGGAAAGAGGGATAAACACTTTTCAAATCATAGAGGAAAGGGGGTGAGATTGATGAAACCGTCTGACTTCCAGAAAACAGTTCAATGCCGTTTTGAAAGTTGTTTGAAGAAAGTTGTCCGACATGTTGTTAAGGACTATCAGAAGAAATTAAAGCGACGACAAAAGGAAGAAACGCTTTTTTGTGAACTTCCAGAAATCGTTGTAGAAAGTCTGGCTGTCTGGGACGACTATGATACGGACTATACGATTTTCAATGTATGCGGTAGTGATATTCGTATTTGTGATGATGAACTGGCAGAAGCCTTGAAACATTTGTCTGAGCGTAATCGAGAAAATTTGCTGATGTATTATTTTTTGGAAATGAGCGATACCGAGATTGCAAAAAGACAAAATATTTCAAGAAGTGGTGTTTTTCAAAACCGACACAATTCACTAGAGCTTATGAAAAAAATACTAAAGGAGAAATGATAGCAAATGAAACACACAATGAAGAAGCCGTCCTACTATTTGCTTTCGCAGGCAATGGACGGGGACGAAAAAGCGATTGAAAAGATACTGGCATTTTATGACCCGTACATATCAAAGTGCTGTCTGCGTCCACTCTATGATGAATACGGCAAGCAAACAGCGTCCAGTTGAGAAAGAAAACTGGATAAGGGTTGAAAATACACATGAACCGATTATAGACCGTCAACTGTGGGATAAGGTACAAAAACTGCTGACGAAAAAACATAGGGATATTGATTTAGAAACAAATAAAAATATCTTTGCAGGTTTTATCAAGTGTGGCGATTGTGGTCGGGCAATGATGAAAAATTTCTGGCGACGTGCTGACGGAAGTAAGTCCTATTCATTCTATTGTGGAACTTACAAAAGAAGTGGAAAAGATTATTGCACTCCGCACACGCTCCCGTTTCAAGTATTGAATGATATTGTGCTGGGAGATTTAAAGCAGATTATCCGCAATGTAGAGAATTTGCAGGAGCTTGTAAAATCACAATCTTTCACAGCAACAAAAATCAGAAAATCAACTGACATAGAACTGACAAAGTTAAAAACAGAACTTGAAAGAGTAAAGAAACTGAAAAAGTCAATTTATGAAGATTACAAAGACGAACTGATTTCTAAAGAAGAATTTCTTTCTTATCGAGAGGACTATCAACAAAAAGAAACGCTTTACTCCAAACAGATTGAAACGCTGGAAGAAAAGAAAAAGGAAAGTGTAACAGAAGATGTTTTTGAAACACCGTGGTTAAGGCGGTTGTTGGAACTGAAAGACATTGAAGAATTAGACAGAGATATTATTGTGGAAATGATAGACCAGATAACAGTTTATGAAAACCGCAAACTTAAAATCTCATACAACTTTGGAAATGAGCTGGAACATTTATTTTCAAGCGTTTACTGTGAGGACTTGGAGAAAAAGGCTATCTAATCTCAATACATTTCTAACTCCCCATATATACTGGGGAATACATATCACAATTTGCGTAAACTACAACCAGCACATGGTGGAAGTGATCCCGGTAAGATTTCCACCTCCGGCGTCATGGAAAAGGATGTCAACCTCAGTATTGCAATGGCTCTTAAACAGCTGTTTGAAAACAGAGGCTTTACTGTTGTCATGACCAGAACCACCGACTGCGACCTCGCCCCGGATAATTCCAAGCATCCAAAGACAGATGATCTCACAAAGAGAACTGCCCTGATGTCTAAAAGCAATGTGGCAGTCAGCATCAGTATCCATCAAAACAGCTTTGAGGACAGTTCAAGCTGCGGTCCACAGGTATTCTATTATGAAGCCTCTGATGCAGGAAAAGAGCTCGCATCCTCTGTTCTTGGAGCTTTAAACACTTCTCTTTGTGTCGCAAAGCCACGAAGCATTAAGCCCAATAAAGAATACTTTATACTTAAAAAATCCACATCCCCGACCGTAATCGTAGAATGTGGATTCTTGAGTAATCCTGCTGAGACACTTCTTCTTACTGACAAAAACTATCAGGATGACCTGGCACATGCAATATATATCGGTGTTACAGACTATCTTGCGCAATCACCCTCTGGACATTTACAATAAACTGCTCTGCGATGTGATATAGTCTGGTTGTCTGGACACTTTCACCGCCATCAAGCTGCTTTTTTGTCTCATTATCTGACTCAGTATTCGATTTCATATCTGACATCTTAGACTCTTTTGCAGATATATCATGCTCCAGTGCCACATCTATGCGCACACGCTGTTCACCATCACTTATTCCTGCCTCAAACATAGTGATATTGTCTTCAAACAGCTTTTTAGTCTGCTCATCGTCTGTGACTATCATAGCAGATACTGAGTTTTCCTTTGCCTCAAAATATGCAGCTACCCTGCCGCATTTTTTATCCTCAAGGAATATGTCAACCAGTCCCTTTTTATCCTCGCCTCTTACTATGCGAAGCTTCATACCTGTGACCCCGTCTGCAGTCTCTATTGGTACAATATAGTTTTCCTGTCTCGACATATTTGAAGCTATCCTTAGCTGACTGCACAATAGCTTCATCTGTCTGAGGTCTATTGAACCGGTGTGCCTATCCTCTATAATCATCGAATCCATAACATGCTCTGCTGTATCAGCCAGCGTTTCCTGCGCCTGCGCAAGCTCCTTTGGATTTTTGACCGACTCAGAAAACCGTCTGAGAGTCTCATCCAAAAGAGCCCTTGCCGTAGCACTGTCTCCACGCTCCCAGAGATTTCTTACTGCCTCTGACGGATTTTTCATTAGCCTTGACGCAGCCATGAGGTTTACCGCGGTTGTTTTTACATCATATTTCTCTAGAAAAGCATATACGTTCTCAGGCACCGAAACTGCCTGATTGAACTGTCTTAGCTGTTCTGTGGCATATTGCTCTGACAGTGCGTTATCCTCGCCTGCCTCATATACAGCCTGCCTTAACTGCTCCGGAGTCATATCAAGCCAGCTGTCATACTGCACAAACTCCATTTTCTCAGGTGAAAGTGTATCAAGCACATCCCTTAGGCAGTTTGTATGATATGCGCTTTCTATCTGTGAGTCAATTTTAATGCCCCTGCTTACACTGTCCACTCCGGCAAAGGTATCGTCCACCTTATAGTCCATGGCACTCTTTCCTCGTACCCGGACCGCTGTAAGCAGATTTTTCATTGTAATATCTGCTCCCTGATTAACAAGTGAGCCTATCACAGCACCATCTGACTGCTCCACCTGTGAAATAAGCCTGTATATGCCTATATACGAGTCTCTTTCCTCCTCTGAGATTTCATTTTTCTTTTCAAGCTTCCAGAGAAACTCGCTGAATTTCTCATCCCTTTCGTCAGGATTTTCTGATTTTATCCGTCTGGCAGTGTCACTTATGTCACTCATGCTCATATCAAGCGGTGATATGCCTCTTTTTATCATCTCAATCGTCACCGCCGGTGTCATATCGCTGAATGCTCTCTGCACCTGCTCATCTACAGACTTTATTTGCTTTATATTGTCCTCTGTGATCTCGGTACTGTTGTACGCAAGTATCCGCACAGCCCTGCGATTGCTTTCAGATGTATCTATCTGAAGCTCTTTAAGTATATCATCCACATTCTGAAATGCTTTTGATATACTGTCTCCCATATCTGCCCGCGGTGATGTCATAAGAGTCTCATATCCTGAGGCTGCTGCTTCTAATGACTGCTTCATTGCTTTGCCTGCTGTATACAGCTCATACACAGTGTCATCAGCGGATTCCAGGGTCAGTACATAAGCCGGCTGCTGCTTCAGCTGATTGAAAATATCACATACATTATTGTACATACGTACCCTATCATCAGATGCCTCTACACTGCTCTCACCAAACAGCGCTCCGTAGTATTTATTTTCCTGCTGCTTAAGCAGCTCCACTACACGTTCAATAGGCTCTGTGTCTATTGAAACTCCTTTTTTTATGAGTGAAAGGTTGGCTTCTGCTGTCATGGAAAGTCTCGCTTCCTCAAGCTTTCTTTGAGCTGTCACAAGCCTTGCTTCCCGGCTGTCTGTAATCTGATTATCCGCAGCTTTATTCGCTGAGGCTTGCGATGCTGCACTATCCTTGCCTCTTGCAGCTATAAGCTTTGACAGATTCTCTATCGTGACAGGTATGTTATCTGACTCTAATGTGACAATGTCATCTGCGGTCGCCTCACCTAATACATCACAGGCTTTCTTTGCCATGTCAAATGTCAGACCATCTTGTGACATAGTGGCATCTGTAGCCTTTTTTCCCATTGCCAGTGCTTCTGTCACTGCCCTTGCATAAAAATCACTGCTCACATTTTCTTCTGCTGCGTTGATGCAGTCTACCTGATTCGCAAGCAGCACATTATCAGGTGTAACGGCTATATCTTCATCTATCAGCCATCTGCACTGATTCAGATTCTCATCACTACTGTCTATATGAGCTTCCTCTAATATCTGTTTAAGCTGTGGCTTAAGCTCCTCAAACAGCTCATCTGATATCTCCGTCATTTTGGTTTTCTGCCTGTAATCTTGTACCTGACTGCTGCTGTACGTAGCCTTGTATACATTGGAAACCGTCGGATTCATGTTATTTCTGACCAGATATGCCTTTGTCTCATTGGATATATTTGTAAGGCTCTTTGCCCGGTCTATGGCATCTGTACCTGCCTTTATATTGTCATCTGTAGCAGGAATATCATATGCTTTCATCTGATTGACAAGCATGGCCGCTTCAGTCTGGCTTCCCGTGATGTCTGTAAGCTGCTCCATGCTCAGATCATCTCCATATATGGATATATCTACACCTGCCTTTGCCAGCACTGCTTTTATCTTATCGGTCTCAGTGACAATGACATCGTAGCCGTCATCCTTTGCAGCTTTGTAATCATCACTCGTGGTGGTGCTTGCAGTGACAATCATATCATTTCGCCTGTTTTCTGAGGTCTGATTCATGTCATTTAGCAGATTTTCTGCCATATCTGTGCCATCGTTGTTCCCGGCTTCGTTTTTAGCCTGTGGTCTTGCATATATCGTATCCGACATATCAACAGAGTTTGACGAACCGACAACAGCCGCCTTTTTTGACATATTGTCACTGCTGTCTGTCTTTATGTAGTCTGACACACGCATACCCGCTGTCATGTCATTTATGGTTTTTGTGTCCGTATTTTTCGTATCTGTGCTTTTATTAATCAAATTCTCTATCTGCATATTTCCTGCTCCGTGCCCTGCATATATACCATCTCTGCAGCCTTTATTTATGGATATTCTTACTTCGTACTTTTGTGGTTCTGAATAGTTATCTTTTTATTATATATCGACATATAATACGCAAAAATAAAGACCGCGCCTTAAATTGGCGCGGTCCTTTACCCTGCTGTTTACCGGTATATTAGTATTTAAATACAGCAACTCCGTAAGGCGCAAGTGAATAAGCAAATGAAAATGGTCTGCCGTCACACTCTGATTTGACTGCCTTATAGTCCAGCTTCTTATATGACTGTTTTGCTGCCTTGCCTCTGCCCTTTGCAGCCTTCTTTACAGGCGCTTGTACCGTTTTGCCGGTAAACTTAGGATCCTCACTATCTAAAACGAGCTGATATGTCTTGTGCTTTGGCACTCCGACTCTGTAATCAGGTCTCTCTACCGGTGTGAAATTGATGACAAAGAGCATATTATTCTTGCCATCCTTGCTCTTTCTGATAAAGCTGAAGATGCTTCTGTCTGCATCGTTTGCATTTATCCATTCAAAGCCTTCCCAGCTTGAATCCAGCTCATACAGACAGCGGTTTCTCCTATAGAGGTGAAGCAGCTCCTTTACCCAGTTCTGGATCTTTTTATGCTCCGGATTCTCAAGCAGATACCAGTCGAGTTCTCTTTCCTCACTCCACTCCTGCTTCTGTGCAAACTCCTGTCCCATGAAAAGAAGCTTCTTTCCACAGTGTCCCATCATAAATGCATATCCTGCCATGAGGTTCTTGAATTTATCCCCTTCTAAGCCCGGCATTTTGTTGAGCATAGAACACTTCAGATGTACCACCTCATCATGTGACAGTACCAGAATATATTTCTCACTCTCATTATAGCTCATCGCAAATGTCATCTTGTTGTGGTTATTTTTACGGAAATATGGATCCAGCTTCATATAATCAAGGAAGTCATGCATCCATCCCATGTTCCATTTGTAGCTGAAGTTCAGTCCGTCTTCCTCTACCTTGCCTGTTACCTTTGGCCATGCGGTAGACTCTTCGGCTATCATTACAGTTCCGTGATTTCTTCCAAGTATGAGTGTATTGATATGCTTGAAAAACTCTACTGCCTCGAGGTTCTTATTTCCTCCAAACTTGTTTGGCACCCACTGTCCGTCGTTCTTTCCATAGTCAAGATAAAGCATTGACGCAACTGCATCCACACGGAGTCCGTCTACGTGGTAATTTTCTATCCACATAAGTGCACTTCCGATAAGGAAGTTCTTTACTTCATTCTTGCCGTAGTCAAATATCTTTGTGCCCCAGTCGGGATGCTCTCCCTTTCTTGGGTCTGCATACTCATATGTGGCTGTTCCGTCGAAATTGGCAAGTCCATGCGCATCCTTTGGGAAATGTGCAGGTACCCAGTCGAGGATTACTCCGATATTATTTTTATGGCACTGATCAACAAAGTATGCAAAATCCTCAGGCTCTCCATACCTCGATGTAGGTGCATAGTAGCCTGTCACCTGATATCCCCATGAGCCATCAAACGGATACTCTGAAATACCCATAAGCTCAATATGTGTATATCCCATAGTTTTCACATAGGATATGAGTGATTTTGCAAGCTCCCTGTATGTATAAAAGCCCTCATCATCCCTGCCCGGATGTCTCATCCATGAGCCCGGATGACACTCATATATAGCCATAGGTGAAGAATATACATCAGCATCTGACTTTGCTGCTCTCTTATCCATCCACTCTTTGTCAGTCCATGTGAAGTGCTCGATATCTGTGATGATTGACGCTGTTCCCGGACGAAGCTCTGCGTAGTTTGCGTATGGATCCGCCTTGTACAGCTTATCACCCTGTTCAGTGACTATAATAAACTTATACATCTGACCCTTTTGCGCTCCCGGTACAAAAAGCTCATACACTCCCATGGTTTCCGGCTCTACACGCTTCATCTCATGACTGGTCTCATTCCAGTCGTTAAACTCACCAAACACGTATACTTCCCTCGCATGTGGCGCCCAGACGTCAAAGCACACTCCTTTTTTTCCTTTACGCTCAGCTAAGTGAGCACCCATCTTCTTGTAGATATCATAGTGTGTTGCCTGACCAAACAGGTAACAATCCATTGCTGTAAAATTACACATATATATACCCCCCATAAGTATTTATTTTTCCCTGAAATGATCCTCTTTGAGTACAATTCGGTCATCATCTGTATATCGCCTGGCTGTCAGAATACTTATAGCCTTCTTAAGTCCGCTGTGAGCCTCCCTGTCTATGGCCTCGTCAATTATATCCTTGACCTCTGTCAGAGTGGTAGCCTGGTCTATCCTCTCAATATTGCTGATTCTGTTATGCAATGCCAGAATAGCCATCTCATCTATCTTGTACCCAAGCTCTGCAGAGTACGATTTGGCAAACAATACGAGTTCATCATTTGTAAAAATAGGAACCGATATCTTTTCCGTGAACTTGGATGCAAAGCCCTCATCCATTGAGAGAGCCTTCTTTATACCCTTTGATGTATCCTCAAGTATATAGAGTGTTCCTGTAATATCATGCTCCATCAAAAATGATAGCTGGGCAGCTATGCTGCGGTCGATATCACCGGCTCTTTCTATGATGAGACAGCCTCCTGTTATCTTTCTGACTACCTGCTGCACATCCTTTTTATTGAGTGCGGCAGCATCAATCTTGCCCATCTTTCCTGTAAGCTGTTCACCATCTTTTTGTAATACCTTTATAAAGCTTGTAGCAAGCATTGTCTTTCCGCAACCCTGCTCTCCCTGTATAATGAGGTTGCCTGTGGATGCGTTTTCTTTCCTGTTGAAATGATCAAGCACTGCATTATATGCCTTGCAGATCTGATCCTCCATACCCTTTACCGGTATGAAATATGAAAATATAGCTTTCTGTTCGCTTGTAAGCTCTTTTATATGTTTTGTTTCTTTCAATTTCGAGTCATCTTCTTCGCTGTCTAAATCCTCCGGCAATGAAATATCCGGCATTTTTCTTGTCTTAGCCATATCCAGCTTCTTCTCCAGTCCCGGATTTTTTGCTGTCATCTTGGCTATTTCCTGCTCGATAAATGATGTCACATGATCAAAATCTCTCTTCTCAGAAACGTTTTCTTTCTCCTGTGAAGTCTCATCATCTGATGTATCATCATCGACATTTAACATATCATCTGTTATTTCAGGCATCATGGTAGTCGGCTGCATGAGTATCTCGTCTTTCTCAGACTCCTCTGCCATAATTATATCCTCCGGCTCTCCAACCGGTTCCCTGGCTTCATCTGCAGCCTCTTCAGGTACTTCCCGTGACTCCTGCACTTCTTCTATAGCCTCTTCCGGTGCTTCCTGCGGCTCCTGTACTTCATCCACAGTCTCCTCTGCATAAAGCTCCTTCACGGCAGCTTTCTGCTCTATAATATCAACCGGGACCTTCAAATACTCCTCCTCAAGAAGTTCCTTCGGAGTGACACCTGCATCCAGCTTTGGAATGACATCATTTAGTCTCTCCATGATGTCTCCTGCCTCCTGAAGTGCTCTTGCCTTAGCTGACTCAAGTTTCTGCTGCTCAGCCTCTTTAAGTGCAATTTCAGCCGCATGTCTGGTCTTTTCCCATTCTTCAAGCACATCCTGTATAGACATCTGTCCTGTAATCTGATGCTCAAGCTGAGTCTTTTCACTCATGACCATAGACATCTGTCCGTCAGCGTCTTCACCCAAAAGCTCCTTGAAATTCAACTTAAGTGAACCATCTATCTCTTCATCTGTAGCGATATGCTCTGTCTCTTCCGGCTGCTGTACATACTCTTCCTGCTCCTTTTCGAGCTTGAGATAAGGAATATCCTCAACTATCTTTTTGATGGTATCCATCGTATCAGCAACTTCATTCTTGCCCTTGGCCTCCATGATCTGCTGCATACCCTTGGCAATCTCCTGCTGTAAATTTACAGTATTGAACTTCTCCTGATTTACAGTAATCTGCGGAATAGTTACGTCATCATGCACTATCTCTCCGCCCTTTACCATCTCCATGGCACCTATCTCAGTGACCTCAGCCTCATCATTTATCTTAGCCGGCTTTTCCTTCTCTGCCTTGAATCGTCTGTACTTTTCCTCCTGAGCCTTGGTAAGTGGCTGATAAAGCATCTTAAGCTCCAGCGCACGCTCCACATATGGTCCGTCTCCGAACCACAGAATGAGCTCATCGCAGGCATCTATACACTTATCGGCTTTTCCGGCCTTGTGGTATAGATATGCAAGCTCGTATGCCCACTCCTCAGTGTATTCTTCATCCTTGTACTCTTCAAGAATAGTGATAAGCTCATCAAATGAAGCTCCCTGCCCTTTTTTGATGGCATATCTTAATACATACTTCATATCATCATGAGGCGCTATCTCAACAAACTCATCATAATACTCTGTAGCAGCATCATAATCACCCATCTTGATGGCGACCTCAGCCAGTCTGTATATAATCATCCTGCCGATTGGTGAACGGTCATAGGCCATTAAAAGTATGTCCCTTGCATCCTGGTATCTTTCGGCCTTCTCGTAGATTTCGCCGATTTTAACGAGTGTATTTACATTTTTAATTTTGTTCCAATTTATGCTATCCGCAATCTCTGCTGCGCTCATATAGCCCTCCTCGGCGCTTAGGGCTTTTATCTGATCCAGCTTGAGATTGTATTCGTATTTATCCACTTATTTCACCTACTCGTATTTAAGCTTATTATTTTTGGTATCTACGCCTGTTGTCTTTGTATAATCCCTTGTGTCCTCAGGAAGCTTCTTTTTCCTGAGAGCATAATTAACAACTCTTTTCACAATATAGTATATCACAGCAAAGGTCGGAACACCAAGTAACATTCCAAGAAAACCAAACATTCCTCCGCCGATTAGTATGGCAAACATAACCCAGAAGGTCGAAAGACCGGTAGATGAGCCAAGTATCTTAGGGCCTATTATATTGCCATCCACCTGCTGCAGCACGACAATAAATATCAGGAGATAAAGCGCATGCCACGGACTCTGAATTACTACTATGAGTAACGATGGAATTGCACCGATAAACGGTCCGAATACCGGAATCACATTTGTGACGCCGATAATCACTGCAACGAGCACCGATGATGGAATCCCTAAAATCAGACATCCGAAATATGCAATCACGCCTATAATCAGTGAATCTATAATCTTACCGCTTATGAAGCCTCCAAAAATCTCATTTGTCTTTCTGATCGTCTCAATGATGATATTGCCTGTCTTTGGCTTGCAGACAGCATATATTATCTTTTTGCTCTGTCCTGCGAGAGTCTCCTGAATACTCATCACATAGACCATCACGATTATTCCGATAATAAAATTAAATAAGCCTCTGACTACCGAAATCACACCGGTTGTAATCTGTGCAACATACTTCTGTGCCTCAGGAATCAGCTTTTCTGTGGCATAATCCTCAATGTAGTCGGTTGCATTCTGTAAACCTGTGCTCGCGAGCTCAGCAATTTTGCTGTCCCCGAAATTGCCGTTCTTTATCATGTTAATGAATGCCGCAACATCATTTGGCAGTGTCTTCATAAGTCCCGATATACTTGCTATGACAGAAGGCACAATAGCCGCAATGAGGAGCGAAATAATCGCTACAAGAATAATAACCGAGCCTGTGATTGCAAGAGCTCTTGAAACCTTTCGCAGCTTGCTTTCGCTTTTCATCTTTTTGGAAAGAAGCTTTTTAAAGCATCTTTCCAGCCACAGCATGACAGGATTCATCAGGTATGCAAGCACAAGTCCCATTATAATAGGCATTGCTGCCGCAAGCAGCTTGCTCCATATGCCTGCAAAGCCCTCAAATCTGTACAGTGCAAAGAAAAACAGTATACTGACTGCAAACGTGACAAATACCATGACACCTATTCTGATCAGATGTGGCCATTCCTCACGCCCCGGGTGCGAATTCTGCTTCGCACCCTTATCTGCATTTATCTCAATGTTTGATTTTTTACCAGCTTTTCCGGTTTCTTCCATCGGATTAAACTCTCCTTATTTACGATTATAGTTGATGAGACATCCCTTTAATATTATCTCTCTTTCATCATCTGTGAGCTCACCCATCTTCAGTGTAAATGGCTTTAATTCACCATCCTTGACAACATATGCCTCAAACTCCGTCTTTGCATCCTCGATTTCCTTCTTGATTCCCGGAAGGAAGATATAGTCGAGGTTGTGGAACGGAAGCTCTCCCTCATCGATGATGAATGGAAGCATTCCCCAGTTGATCAGGTTTGAACGGTATCTCTTTGTGGCATACTCGTTTGCGATATTTGCCCAGCCTCCGAGTACCTTCTGGCAGCTGGCAGCCTGCTCTCTTGCTGAGCCGTCACCCGGCTTAACAGCAAAAATTGTGCTTCCGAAGCCCATATTCTCATGGCTTGCCTCAGGGAATTTTTTCTTTACTACTCCCATGATTTCAGCAACCTCAGGAACAGCCTTTCCTGCGCACTCACCACTCTCTATAGCCTTCTGGGCCTTCTGGATTTCCTTTGCTCTGCCTACATACTCAGGATCCTTTCTTGAAAGTGCAAACTCTGCAAGTCCAAGAGGGTTTGAACGATATGAAGATGTCTCTCCTGAAGGAATGAGCTCATCTGTTGTAGTAACAGGATCATGAATCTCTGAAACCACCTTAAGGAGCATATTCTCAGGAAGCGCACTCATTGCCGGCCAGTCCTTGATGTTTGGTCCGAACTGGATTTCAACTGAAGGATCTGCCACTCCATGGCTGTCAAATACACGGTTCTCATATATAGTCTTGTCAAAGAAATATTTTGGCTTTGTAAAGTTGACATCAATATCCGCTGCTGATGTAAGGAAGCCCTTGTTTGCTGCTGTTGCAGCGATTGAACGTGCATCCATGAGTGCCACTGAGCTGATCTGTCCGTTCTGTACCTTAGAACCCTCTCTGTTAGGGAAGTTTCTTGTTGAATGACGGATAGAGAATGCGTTGTTGGCAGGTGTATCTCCTGCACCAAAGCAAGGTCCGCAGAAAGCAGTCTTTACGATTGCACCTGTCTCAAGAAGCTTTGCTACAGCTCCGTTTTTCACAAGCTCCATGTATATTGGAGTAGATGCCGGGTAAACACTCAGTGTAAACTCGTCTGCTCCGATTGAATGTCCGTTTAATATGTCAGCCGCATCGCAGATATTCTCAAATCCACCGCCTGCACAGCCTGCGATGATTCCCTGGTCTACATACAGTTTTCCGTCTCTTACCTTACTCTTTAAATCAAGCTTCACCTTGCCGTCAAAGCTTACCTCAGCTCTCTTCTCACAGTCATCGAGAATATCCATGAGGTTTGCATTGAGCTCATCGATAGTATAGGTATTGCTAGGGTGGAATGGCATAGCTATCATTGGGCGGATCTGGCTTAAATCAATCTCAATAAATCTGTCGTAGTAAGCCACCTCACCCGGATTAAGCTCCTTGTGGTCCTCAGCCCTACCGTGAATCTCAAAGAATTCCTTAACCTGGTCATCTGTTCTCCATATAGAAGAAAGACATGTAGTCTCTGTTGTCATAACATCGACACCTATACGGAAGTCAACGCTCAGATTAGACACACCCGGTCCTACAAACTCCATAACTTTGTTCTTTACGAAGCCGTTTCCGAATACCTCTCCGATAATTGCAAGTGCGACATCCTGTGGTCCAACGCCCTTGATTGGCTCTCCTGTCAGGTAAATACCTACTACCTCAGGCATATCAATATCATATGTCTGTTCAAGAAGCTGCTTAACAAGCTCAGGTCCACCCTCGCCGACTGCCATAGTACCAAGTGCACCATAACGTGTATGTGAATCAGAACCAAGTATCATTTTTCCGCCACCGGCAAGCATCTCTCGTGCAAACTGATGGATAACTGCCTGATGAGGTGGTACATATATTCCACCGTACTTCTTTGCACATGTGAGACCAAACATGTGGTCGTCCTCATTGATTGTTCCACCAACTGCACAAAGGCTGTTGTGACAATTTGTAAGTACATACGGGATAGGGAATTTCTCAAGTCCTGAAGCTCGTGCTGTCTGGATGATACCTACAAATGTGATATCATGCGATGTAAGCTTATCAAACTTAATCTGAAGCTTGTCCATATTGCCGGATGTATTGTGCTCCTTTAAAATACCGTAAGCAATTGTCTCCTGCTTAGCTGTCTGTTTATCGATGTCCATGCCGGTCTTGCTTTTGACAGCTGCCTGAGCCTCCGGTCCATCAATTATTACTTCCTTACCGTTTAAAAGGTAAGCACCATTTTCACTTATTCTACCTCCGTATGTGTATTTCAAAATTCTTTTATTTACTATTATATAATATTATAGGTAATTGTGGCAATAAATAAATCACCATCTACCTTAATTTCGAATTTTCCTCCCATCAAATGGGTCAGATTCTTTGCAATCGAAAGTCCAAGTCCACTTCCTTCAGTGGTTCTCGACCTCTCTCCCCTCACAAAACGCTCTGTCAGGTCTACATTTCCGTTGCTTACTATGTCAAGCTCGTTCTTAGACACATTCTTTATTGTAAAAACTGCCTTTTTATCTGCCTTTTCAAGTTCTACATACACTCTTGTATTTTCCAGTGCATATTTTGCGGCATTAGTATACAGATTTTCAATAGAGCGGTAAAGCTGACGCCCATCCGCATAGATAAATATCTGTTCTGATGGAATTTTTGTAACTATTGTCAGATTTCTCGACTCAAATCGCTCATTGAATTCACCTCCGGTCTGGTATAAAAGCTCAACCAGATCAAGCTTTTGCATATTGAGCTTCACATTTCCCGAGGTAATCTTTGATGTCTCTACCAAATCCTCTGTAAGCTGCTTTAAGCGCTGTGACTTTTCCTCCAGCACATGTATATAGTATTTGGCATTTTCATTTTCCAGATTTTCCCTCTTAAGCAGGTCAACATAGTTGACTATTGAAGTCAGAGGTGTCTTTATATCGTGTGATACGTTTGTTATTAAGTCTGCCTTTAGTTTTTCATTTTTAAGGCTCTCATTTACCGAGCTCATAAGACCCTGGCGTATATGGTTGACAGCCTCCGCCACCTTTTTCTGCTGCCCATGAAACTCATTGACATTGAGTGTAGTGTCAAGCGCTCCTTCCGAGATAGCTTCAAGTGCCTCCTGTATGCGCATTATCTCTTTATTTTTTTGTGTGTGGATATCCTTTTTCTCAATAACTCTTTTCAAAAGCTCATAGCCCTTGTACATCAGGCTGTGTGTGTAAAGTATATTGCCTTTTATCTTCCTTACAATGCTCTGGTATAAAATAATAAAAGCCAGATCAAACAAAAAAGTAAATGTACCGGCCGTCATAATGAGTGATGCATAGTCAAAATGCTGGTTTTTTACGCCTGAAATCACTTTTCCCATAAATACCATGAGCAGTGTAAATATCACTAGCATCACATCAGAGTATACCTTGTCAATCGGTGGTAAATAGTATATTGTGTAATCATCCTCTGATTTTCTGCCTGCCACGTTTGCCATATATGCCAGGCTCACAAAGCTGCCTACCAGGCCCGCCAGCGATATTAGTGTATATATATCAATATTTTCATGCGCATCGTGCCTGAATGCATAGCCTGTGGCAAACACTCCTGTTACCATAAGTATCATGCATAGCTGATGTAAGACTATGACCGCTGCTTTTTTTCCTATCGTATACTGCTTCATTTGTTGTCCTCTATCTTATAGCCTACTCCCCAGACCACCTTCAGATAGCGTGGCTCCTTAGGATTTATCTCTATTTTTTCCCTGATATGTCTGATGTGCACAGCAACTGTATTGTCGGCGCCTATCGCCTCCTCGTTCCATATGCTCTCATATATTTCGTTTATTGAGTAGACCTTTCCCTTGTTTTTAAGGAGTAAAAGCAGGATATTGTACTCAATCGGTGTGAGCTTTACCTCCTCGCCATCCACAGTCACCTTTTTTAAATCATCATTTACCAAAAGACCTCCGGCCTCATAAACCTTGTCTCCGGCTGCATCATTGCTTGACAGAGTGGTATATCTGCGAAGCTGTGACTTTACCCTTGCCACAAGCTCAAGCGGATTAAAAGGCTTTGTAACATAATCATCAGCCCCCACATTGAGGCCTAAAATCTTGTCAGCATCCTCTGTCTTTGCCGATAGAATGATTATCGGCACCCTGCTTTCCTTTCGTATCTGCAAAGTGGCTCTTATTCCGTCGAGCTTTGGCATCATGACATCTATTATCATGAGGTCTATTTTTTTATTCTTCATAATTTCAACTGCCTGTATGCCGTCGTAGGCCTTCTCCACGTCGTAGCCCTCCTGCATCAGGTAAATCTCAATTGCCTCAACTATTTCCTTGTCGTCATCACAAACTAATATTGTCATATTATCCTCCTTCTATGAATTTTTAACAGAAACCCTGCCGTTAGTCAGCTATATTTTATCAGATTATCCACTTTGTTTTTCTTAAAATCTGCTTAATATTACCCACTTTTAAATATAAGCCAAAAAGCAGCCGTTCTGTTTTGAACTGCTGCTTTATATTACATAGGTGTGTTTCATTTCCCTTTATTTCCGGTGATGCTCTGCCACATTCTGTGGATACCGTCTGTGAGCTCCTTCCCTTCCTTTGTGTTGATAACAGGTGGATTGCCGGCTTTTCTGCTTATTGCCTTATAATCCTCATCAACAGACGATTTTGAGCCGGCAGCCTTGGCTTCATCCTTATCATTGCTATGATTTAATCCGGCATCAGGTGTATCGTCTGCAAGCTTCACTTCACCCACTACACCATCTCCCAGGTCCTCGCCCTCAGCAAGTCCCAGTTTTCTGATATAATCCATATTTACCTTGATTTCAGTCTGTCTGTTTGCATAGATGGACTTCTCTTCATTGTCAATAGTACGCTCCTCTACAGGTTTACCTGCATTTTTCTGACGTTCTATCTCCTTATTTCTGTCATCGATAATCTTAAGATACTTCTCCGTATCGGACAAATCCTGAAGCTGTCCCTTGAGCTCATACTGGTTAGTTTTAACTATCTTCTCCTGCTCTGCAATCTTATCCTTCATATTCTTGCACAGCTTTTCAAGTGACTCGTTGGTATCATTGATGATATCACGCACTCTTGAAAGCGCCTCATCCGTATAGATAACCGATGCTGCATACACATCCTCAGCCTTTCTGCTTGCATCCCAGACTATCTGATCCCCTTTCTTTCTGAACTCTCTCTCTGCGTGATTGCGACTCTGTTCAGTAAGCTCATACTCATCCTGTATTGCATATATACACTTATTCAGCTCAGCAAGTAAATCTATCATTTGCTGCTTGTTTATGATCACCCTGCTCGGCTCCGGCTTATACGGCTCCGCCTTTGAGAGCATGATATGAATTTCTCTTAGTACCTTTTCTGTTTTATCGTTCGCATTCATTTTCTATTTCCTCGGATTTAAATTAACATTATAACTATTCAGGGTGGTTATGAATACTCACCACTTACCCATATTTTATATGAAAATCCGCTTCTCGTAAATAGCCAAATGAATAATAGTAGTTACTATAATTAAATCAATCCCACTGCCGCATTTCTCAGTTCATCTGCCGCATGCTTTATCTCGGCAGCCTGCTCTTCGCTCACATTTCCGGGCTTTGTCCTTGAAATAAGTTTCTTCACATATGAAAGTGACGATTTCACACTCTTTTTCTGTGCGCTGTCCATAGCCTTTCTTTTTTCCTTGTCAGCCATGACATTTTCCACCTGTCGCACAAGCGTATCAGCCTCACTTCTTGCATCAATATAAGCCTTTCTTTGTCCGTCTGTTGCCTCATACTCCTGTGCCTCGCGGATTGCCTGCTCAATCTCAGAATCAGACAAATTTGAGCTTGCGGTAATCGTAATCTCCTGATGCTTTCCTGTGCCCAGGTCCTTTGCAGAAACCTGCACAATGCCGTTTGCATCTATATCAAACGTCACCTCTATCTGCGGCACACCTGCCGGAGCCGGCTTGATGCCCTTTAGCCTGAAGTTTCCAATCAGCTTATTGTCCCTTGCAAACTGCCTCTCACCCTGCAGTACCTTTATATCCACAGAGGTCTGGAAGCTTCCTGCAGTTGTAAAAATCTGGCTGTATCTCGTAGGAATAGTCGTATTTCTGTCAATAATTTTGGTTGAGACACCACCAACTGTCTCAATTCCGAGTGAAAGCGGTGTGACATCCATCAGTATAATCTCTGCCGCACTGCTGCCTGCGACAATTGCTCCACCGAGCTTGCCACCCTGTACTGCTGCACCGAGTGCCACGCACTCGTCAGGATTCAGGTTGTGTGAAGGCTCTTTTCCTGTAATTCTTCTGACCTCATCAACAACAGCCGGCACACGTGTCGAGCCTCCTACCAACAGCACCATTCCAAGCTCTGCTGCAGAAATCCCCGCATCTGAAAGTGCCTGATTTACCGGAATGGCCGTTCTCTCCACCAGATCCTTTGTTATCTCATTAAACTCAGCCCTTGTGAGGTTCATCTCCATGTGGACCGGCTGTCCCTTTACAGTAGTGATAAATGGCAGGTTTATAGTGGTTGAGGATGAAGATGAAAGCACCTTTTTTGCCTTCTCAGCCTCCTCCCTGACACGCTGCATAGCAGTATTATCCTTTCTCAGATCCACATTCTGCTGTCTGTAAAACTCTGTGACAAGATAATTCGTGATTCTCTCATCAAAATCATCTCCACCCAGATGATTATCACCGGCTGTGGCAAGCACCTCTATCAGATTGTCCCCTATTTCGATAACAGACACATCGAAGGTTCCTCCTCCGAGGTCGTAGACAAGAATTTTCTGCTGCTGTCCGTGGTCCAGTCCGTATGCGAGTGCCGCAGAGGTTGGCTCATTTATGATTCGAAGCACATTAAGCCCCGCAATCCTTCCTGCATCCTTAGTTGCCTGCCTCTGCGCATCCGAAAAATATGCAGGAACTGTGATTACAGCGTCTGTCACTGCCTCTCCAATATAGTCCTCTGCATCCTTTTTCAGCTTTCTGAGAATCATAGAAGAAATCTCAGGAGCTGAATACAGCTTTCCGTCCACCTTTGCCCTGAAATCGCTTCCCATCTGTCTCTTTATTGAGAAAAATGTCCTGTCCACATTGACTGCTGCCTGCCTCTTTGCAGCCTCGCCAACCAGTCGCTCTCCATTCTTTGTAAAAGCCACTACAGACGGAGTTGTTCTCTGACCCTCGCTGTTAGTTATGACTACCGGCTGATTGTTCTCCAATACTGCCACACAGCTGTTTGTTGTTCCTAAATCTATACCTATAACCTTACCCATGATTTTCCTCACTGTTTTTTATATTTAAGTCTCATAAATAATTGCTTTTTATGACTTACTATTTCATCCTAATACTACTTTAAGCTTCGAAAATTCACTCGTCAAGGCATGAGGCTGTTATTTCAGAGAATGTTTATATTTTTAATTTTTGTATAACAACATAACAACAAAGACACCGCCGAAGCAGTGCCTTTGTTGATTAGTTTATAGATTGGATTAAATGATAATTGAGGATTGCTTATTCACTTACTTTTTTCTTGAGTAATCCGAGTAATCCACATGCAATGAAGGCTCCGATTACTAATGCTACAAGATACATTAACGGATTTCCGATTGTAGGTACTACGAAGATTCCTCCGTGAGGTGCCATGAGTGTACATCCAAATGCCATTGAAAGTCCACCTGCCACTGCTGAACCAACTGCACATGCCGGAAGGACATGAAGCGGATCAGATGCTGCGAATGGGATTGCACCCTCTGTGATAAATGATAATCCCATGATAAAGTTCGTAGGTCCTGCCTTTCTCTCCTCTGCTGTGAACTTGTTCTTGAAGAAGATTGTTGCAAGAGCGATTGCGAGTGGTGGAACCATACCACCAATCATAACTGCTGCCATGATATTGTAGTTTCCGGCAGCGATTGAAGCTGTACCAAATACATAAGCGGCTTTGTTTACAGGGCCACCCATATCTATTGCCATCATTCCTCCGAGAAGTACTCCGAGAACTACTGCGCTTGCACCGTTAAGTCCATTAAGACCGTTGTTGATAGCTGTATTTAAAGCTCCGATTGGAGGCTCAACTACAAACTGCATTATAACGCCTATGAGGAATATACCAAGCAGCGGATAAAGAAGAACCGGCTTCACACCATCAAGACTCTCAGGAAGCTTAGAGAATATCTTCTTTAAGAGATTTACAATATATCCTGCAACGAAACCTGCAACCAGTGCTCCAAGGAAGCCTGATGTACCGTTTGCTGCGATTGAACCGCCTACGAAACCAACTGCAAGACCCGGACAGTCAGCAATACTCATAGCGATAAAGCCTGCAAGGATAGGAAGCATAAATCCAAATGCTGTTCCACCGATTCCCTTAAACAATGCTGCGCCCTGTGTAATAGTACCGAAATTTGCTCTCTGGTCAGCCGGCAGTGAATTAAGGTCAACACTGAATCCATCGATAAGGAACGCGATTGCGATAAGGATACCACCACCAACTACGAACGGAAGCATATGTGAAACACCGTTCATCAGATGCTTGTAAATCTGATGTCCAATGCTCTCCTTTCCACCAATAGATGAATGTGAAGCCTCTTTTTTACCTGATGCCTTAAATACAGGAGCATCACCGGCAGCAATTCTCTTTACGAGCTCCTCTGTCTTATTTATTCCGTCAGAAACCTGACACTCAATAACCTTCTTTCCGTCAAAACGGTCTGTAGGCACATTTGTATCACATGCAACGATAACACCGGTAGCCTTTGCAATCTCATCATCTGTGAGTACATTTTTAGCTCCGGCTGAGCCTCTTGTCTCAACCTTTACCTGATATCCCAGCTCCTTGGCCTTTTTCTCAATAGCCTCAGCAGCCATATAAGTATGGGCAATTCCTGTAGGACAGGCTGTAACTGCAACGATAAATACATCGTCCTTCTTCACCTCAACAGGTTCCTTTGCCTCCTTTGCAGCCTCCTTCTCATCCTTTGCCTTTTCAGCACTGTCGATGATATTTAAAAACTCATCTACTGAGCCGGCATTGATAAGAGAATTTGTAAACTGCTCGTCCATCAGCATAACAGAGAGCTTGCTGAGCACCTGAAGATGCACATTGTCCTCTGTGTTTGGTGCAGCGATAAGGAAAATAATCTTTGCAGGTGTACCGTCGAGTGATTCAAAGTCAACCCCGTCCTTTACAACCATTGCCGCAAGACCTGCTTTAGTAACAGCATCAGACTTACAATGAGGAATTGCTATACCCATTCCAATTCCTGTTGTGCCTTCCTCCTCTCTTGCAAAAACACCCTTGCGATACTTCTCCACATCGGCTATTTTGCCACTTTTTGCCATCAAATCAATACACTGATTCAATGCTTCGGTTTTTCCGGCAGGCGTACCATTTAAATTGATACTCTCAGCTGCCAACAAATCCCTGATTGTCATACATCATTCCTCCTAATAGAATATATTAATTATTTATATCAACCTTTTTGATACCGTTTGTTTAATTGGAAGCACTGTCCCATTTATCAATAAGTGCTTCAACCTCAGGCTTTGTAGCCAGCTCCTCAGAAAATGCACTTGCACTTCCTGTACATACTCCATAAATAAATGCCTGCTTATAATCATTTGATTTGAGGTATCCGTAAACAAATCCGGCTACCATCGAATCACCTGCGCCTACAGAGTTTTTGAGCTTTCCTTTAGGAGCCTGTGCCTTAAATTCCTGTCCATCCTCGGTCACAAGCACTGCTCCGTCACCTGCCATAGAAACAAGCACGTTTCTTGCGCCCTGCTCCTGAAGCTTCTTTGCATACTTTATCACATCGTCCTTGTCTGTAACCTCAACCCCGAATATCTCACCGAGCTCATGATTGTTTGGCTTGATAAGGAATGGCTTATACGCAAGCACATTTGTGAGCAGATTTCTCGTCGCATCAACCACGATATTTATTCCGCGGCCCTCAAGATGCTTCATGATATCCATATACATTGATGAAGGCATCACATCAGGAATACTTCCTGCGAGCACAAGCACATCAGACTCCTTTAAGCAGTCAAGCTTCTCATAAAGCTTTTTAATGTTGTCCTCAGTGATTACCGGTCCCTGACCATTAATCTCGGATTCCTCATTTGAGCGAAGCTTCACGTTAATACGTGAAATACCATCCTCCACCTCTATAAAATCAGTATTAACGCCTTTTTTTCCTAGAAGTCTTTTAATTTCATTTCCTGTAAAACCCGCTGTAAAACCAAGTGAAGTATTGCTCATTCCAAGATTCTTAAGAACCATGGAAACATTGATGCCCTTACCACCTGCAAAAATCTTCTCTCCGGTTGTTCTATTGACTACTCCTGTCTTAAAATCTGTTACATCAACAATATAATCTAATGATGGATTAAAGGTAACTGTGTAAATCATGTTAGACCTCCTTAATATTTTTGTATTTCTTATAGTTGTCATTGCTTAGTGCATTTGTAACAATTACAGCATCTTCAAAATCAGCAAACTTGATACTTGATACCTGTGAAAACTTACTGTCATCCGCAAGAATGTATTTCTCCTTGCTATTCTCCATGGATTTCTTTTTAACCATGGCCTCCTTTATCTCCGGAGTCGTAAATCCATTCTTCACAGTAATTCCGTTGGTTCCCCAGAAGCCCTTCGTAAAATTGTATTTATCGAGCGTCACAACAGCCTCATCTCCGACAATAGCCTCAGTAGTAGACTTGAACTCGCCACCTAGAATATATACTGTATATCCCCTATCGGAAATTCTCTTGGCATTAGTCAGAGAGTTTGTAACAAAAACCACATTCTTTGCAGTAATATAATCAATCATGACTGCCGTTGTAGTACCGGCATCTATATAAACAAAATCATTATCCACAATAAGTGATGCCGCATATCTGGCAATCTGTTCCTTTTCGCTGCGATTCTGCTTAAGCCTGTTGATAACCTTCTCATCCTGAGTATGGATATTCGTATTATTTGCAATCGCACCACCATGTACCTTGGTGAGATAACCCTTCTTGTCCATTGCGACCAGATCACGTCTGATTGTTGACTCGGATGTATCAAGCTCATCCATAAGCTGCTGAACAGTCACACTTCCCATCGAATCTAATATATCGAGTATTTTTTTACATCTATCTTCCGCCAGCATCTAATCACCCCTGTTTTCAAATTGCTCAAAGACTATCATTTAATCTTTTATATTCAATTATTTTCCTTTTTTATTAAAATCAATAATCATCTAACTTGTAGTATTATTATATTTTCAAAATCAGTCATTGTCAATCATAATCAGTCATTTATATTCACAAATAATCACCATGAAAATTGTTAAAATTATATAAGGTCAAATTTCAAATTGTGTAATATATGCAAAAGTAATATTCTAATTTTGTGCAGAATATACTACATAAATCTTTATTACTTGCCTAATTGCTAATTTTAGTATCTTTTCTATTACTAGTTTATAATCTAAAATATAGTTCAAATTAACTAATTTTAATTTAGTCACTATCAAATTTGACTGTTTTTGACTGTTTTGAATCTAAATGCATTGTAATTCATAATTCATCATGCTAGAATATGTTCATTATGGTACATATTTTATGATTAAAGGGTCAAAAGGTATCATCAATGAGTTTATATTTTGTTATTTCACAACATTTTAAATAATTTATGTACCATCACAGCTACAATACTTTAAGTTAAAAAGGAGGATTTCACATGAAACAGCTTAATTGGGCAACACTCGGCTGCGGCGTAATAGCTAATGAGCTCGCGCATGCTCTCTCAAAGGAAGGACGCACTCTTTATTCAGTTGCCAACAGAACTCATGAAAAGGCCGTAGCTTTTGCACAAAAATATGGCATTTCAAAGGTATATGACAACATTGATGACGTCTTTTATGATCCTGATGTGGATATCATTTACATCTCCACTCCACACAATACTCACATCAATTATCTAAGAAAAGCCCTTTCTAATGGAAAGCATGTACTCTGTGAAAAATCTATTACTTTAAATATCGCAGAGCTCGATGAAGCCGTCTCACTGGCCAAAGAAAATAACGTTATTCTTGCTGAAGCCATGACTATATATCATATGCCTGTTTATAAAAAGCTAAACGAAATAATTGCAAGTGGACAACTCGGCAGGCTAAATTTAATTCAGGTCAATTTTGGAAGCTACAAGGATTACAATATGACAAACCGATTTTTCAGTCGTAAGCTTGCCGGAGGAGCATTGCTTGATATTGGAGTTTACTCACTTTCTCTTATCCGCTGGTTCTTCAAGGAAACACCAACACAAGTATCGTCACAGGTTAAATATGCACCAACCGGTGTTGATGAACAGGCAGGTATTCTGCTTATGAATGATGCAGAGGAAATGGCAACTGTCACATTATCTCTTCATTCAAAGCAGCCAAAACGCGCTACGCTCTCTTTTGACAAAGCATATGTGGAAATCTTTGAGTACCCAAGAGGAATGCAGGCAACTATTACATATACAGAGGATGGTCATAAAGAAGTAATTGATGCCGGTGATACATCAGATGCACTGTATTACGAAGTACGTGATATGGAAAAAGCTGTAAGCTCAGCATCATCAGATGAAATAGAAACCCTCATGCACTGTCAATATACATATGATGTAATGAAAATTATGTCAGATATAAGAGCTGAATGGGGTATGAAATATCCTGAAGAAGAAAAATAGATTTGTATGTTCACTGTTATAGTTATATTATAAAAAATAAATAGTTGTTAAAAAAGCAATATAATTCTGATTATCAGTTTTATATTGCTTTTTGTATATAAAAGAAAGACCACATCATAAACTGATGTAGTCATTTTAAGAGAGGTGACAGCCGGATTTGAACCGGCGATGACGGTGTTGCAGACCGGGGCCTTACCACTTGGCTATGTCACCATATATTATACTAAAAAACTCCCCG
>OCPP01000630.1_pt1 | contig 24287 bp, 37 predicted proteins | sample 1538211 | NCBI WGS metagenome assembly OCPP01 (sample SAMEA2580193, study PRJEB22360) | human gut metagenome | biome: human gut; feature: human-associated habitat; material: faeces | place: Denmark | collected 2008/2010
GTAAATCAGCAATTACATCACCTTTTGCTTGAATATAAGTTGCAGTCCAAGGATTTCCTAACACTACTTAACTGCATATTTAAATTTATAAAGTTAATATTAAAACTTTTACTTTCTACATCGTAAATTATATTTTCAATTATATTGTTTAATAAAGTTCTTCTAACGTTTATATCGTTGCATTTATCAAAATAATTATAAAAGTTTTTAAAGTTTATAAGGGTCTGTTTTATATTAATAATAAGATTTTCTATATCACTTTGAATTTTATTAGAATTATTAAGTTTTTCTTTAACTTGAATTAGTTCTGAATTTAATGAAGCAATTTCATTTCTTAACATTTCTTTTATAGATTCATCAGAAACCAAAGAAAGTTCACGTATCAAACTTCTTATTTGATCAGTTTTTTCGTTTATATTTTTATTTAAATCATTAGTTAGTTGTTTATTAGAACTTAACTGAAGTTCTTTTAGTTTGTCTTCATATGTTTTTATAATAATATCTTTATTATGAGTTTTTATTTTAGCAAGTATTATATCATCAACTAAATCTGTTCTTAGATTTGGGCAGTCACACTTTATATCAATATTTGTCTTTTGTTTACCAGAACAAATGTAGTAAATATAATTAAATCCTTGTTTATTTTTAGAGTTATATTTTATAACCATATTAGAGCCACATTTACTACATTTCAACAATCCAGAGAATAAGGAAGTGTTTTGACCTGTACCACTTCTATTAGATGATTTTTTTGCTTTTTGTTTATTACTTTCAAATCTTTTCTGAACACGCAACCAATCGTCTGAAGAAATGACGCCTTTATGCCCAGCAATAGCTACTATTGAATTATTGGAAGATTTTTGTTGATAGGTTAGATAACCGTTACCGTTAGGTGTACCAAATACATCGTATCCAAGAGATTTAAGATAATTATGTGTATCTTCATTTGATATAACATAAATTGGACTTTTTAATATTCTTTTAACTCCAGATAATTCAAAATTTGATTTCAATTTAGTTTTATATCCTAAAGTATTTAGCTCTGTAAGTGTGGCTAATATGGAGCCTTTTGATAAATAAGTATTATAAATAAATTTAATTGTTTCTAATTCCGAGTTAATAGGTATTAACTTAACTAGAGATTTTTCTTTCATTTCAGAATTCAAATAACTTACTTTTTCGCTATTAAATCCTAAGGGTAAACAACCACCAGACCATTTACCCATTTTAGCTAGTTGTAGCATATTATCTTTAACACGTTCAGCGATGGTTTCACGTTCAAGTTGAGCAAATACACTAGCAATATAAATCATAGCGCGTCCCATAGGAGTTGTTGTATCGAATTGTTCTTTTATGCTTACAAAATTAACATTATATTTTTGTAATAATTCTAAAGTTGTAGAGAAATCAGCAACATTTCTACTTATTCTATCAAGACGATAACATATTAGTAAATTTATTTTGTTTGATTTTATATCATTGATTAATTCTTTGAATTTAGGTCTATTTAAATTCTTACCACTGAATCCTTCATCTTCATAAACAATATATTCTAAATCTTCACCTTGAAAATATGATTCACAATAATTTTTACATAATTCTATTTGATTCTCAATAGAGTCTCCTTTTTCACTAAGCACAGATTTACGGGAATATATAGCAATTTTCAAGTTAATCACCTCTTTAAAAACTTATTATATTTAATGGTTCAAATGTTAGCAAATGTGTTTCACCAACATAATAAACTCCATATTTCTTTTTATAATGTTCAATAGATTTTATTAGAAAATCTTCTGTAACATTTAAAATTTCAGCTAAATCATAGATATTATCTATTCCAGATATAATAGCATTAATTATATCTTCTGGTGATATTAATTTTTCATAACTCCATCTACGAGCAATAGATTCTTGTTTTCTATTATTTAAATCATTTTGGTCAGTTATATTACCAACAGTAAGATTAAAGTGTCCTAATTCTTCATATAATACACATAACTTCTCACACTCATTAACCCTATTATTTATAATAATTAAATTACCTATGCACTTTCCAAAAGGTTTATCTATACCTAAATCACTTTCAATAATATTAATACCTTTAGAATGTGCAAGAGATATTAAATTCTCATAATTACTCATTTGTACTCCGTATTTATTTTATATATTCTAATGTTTATTTAAATTCTTTAAAATTTCATTTATTCTTTCATTTACTATAGCTTTTTCTTTATCAGTAAGATTATCATCATGACAAGCAATTGGCATTAGATGCTCTTTACCTGCTTCTTCCCATATTTCTTTTTTATGTAGTGGTAATATTATACTATCTTCTATATACTTAGGAGTTTCAACTAAATCATTGCTATATTCTATCAATTTAGTTTTTCCATTTAAATTAAGCTTATTAAAATTGGCAATTAATATTATTTCTTCTTTAGATAAATTTTCTTCAGATACATATTGTCTTTCTTTTGGTACATCATATCCCATTAACCATGTTTCATTTACATCTAATGCCATACCTAACATAGAAAGTTTTTCTTGACCAGGCTTTACTTTGCCAGAGATATATTGACTTATATCTGATTTATTAATTTTAATATTATATTTTTGACAAAAAGGTTTAACTAATTCTAACAAGTCAACTTGTCTTAAATTTCGTTCACTCATAATTTCTTTTAATCTAGTTGATGTATTATAATTTTTCATCATCATCAGTCCTTTCATTAATATGATACATCTTTTTGAATTAAAGTTCAATGAAAAAAACGAAAAAGTTAAAAATTTTGAACAAAAGATATTGACGTATGAGAAAATAGGTGCTAAGATAAGGTTGTTCAAAAAATTGAACTTGATGATTGGAGGTGGGTATATGATTTTTAATTATGATAAATTGAGAGGAAGAATAGTTGAAAAGTATGGAACACAAGGACGATTAGCTAAAGAACTTGGGATTTCCGAGAGAACTTTATCATTAAAGTTAAACAATAAAATATTTTTCACTCAAGATGAGATAGCGAGAATGTCTATGCTTTTAAATATAAATTTAGAAAGAATTCAATATTATTTTTTTGAACAAAAAGTTCAATAAATTGAACCGAGATATACATATTTATTTATTTATAATTTGAGAAGGAGTGATTAGATTTGGAAAAAATAAGACATAAAAGAATAGAAGGAGTTCAATTATTTATTAATAAAGAATTAGAACTTGAGGTAAGAGCAGTAGAGATTAATGGAGAAGGGTGGTTAATTGGTAAAGATGTTGCAGAAGTTTTAGGATATTCAAATACATCAGATGCATTAAAGAAACATGTTGATATTGAAGATAAGGGGGTAGCGAAATGCGATACCCTTGGTGGAAGTCAAGAAATGATAGTGATAAATGAAAGTGGTCTATATTCCCTAGTTCTTAGAAGTAAGTTACCAGGAGCTAAAAAATTTAGAAGATGGGTTACATCAGAAGTATTACCACAGATAAGAAAAACAGGAGGATATATACCAATAAGTGAAGAAATGTCAGAGGCGGAAATAATGGCAAAGGCATTTATTATATCCCGAAAGACTATAGAGAAGAAGGACGAGCTTTTAAAAGCTAAGGATAAAGAGATAAAGGATTTATCACAAGATTTAACTCAAAAGAATAGATTTATAAATCAAATTGCAGTAAGTAAAAACAGTTTAAAGGTTGAAGAAGTAGCTCAAATTGCTTCAAAGCAAGGAATAAAGATTGGGCGTAATAAACTTTGGGACAAGCTTAGAGAATGGGGATTAATTAAGAAAAATTCTAAGTATGACCCTAAACAAGAATATATAGATAGAGAGTATTTTGAAGTGGTAGAAGGAACTAAAGAAAACTCAAAAGGAGTATTTACTTATAAAATAACAAGAGTTTTAGGGAAAGGGCAAGTTTATATAATTAAAAGATTATTAGCGGAAGCAAATTAGAGTAACAATTACTATTGAAATTCATATATTAGAAATAGAAATTAAAAGGAGATGTATTATGGGGAGAGTTAATTACAATGAATTGAAGGTTGTTCTTAATAATGAGCCGTCAGAAGAAGCTTTATTAAATTACTATTCAATGCTTGTAGATTATTTAATTAGCAAATTTGGTGCTGAACCAGTAATGAGAGCTTTAAAAGAATTAATTGATGAGTATTAAGATAAATAGGCTTAATAGCCTACTAAAAATAAGTAAACATAATAAAAAATATGAATAAATTGAGTTTTGAAGAAGTGATTTAAATGATAGGCAATATAGTACGTATAGAAATACCATATAAAACCTTTAAATATTCAAGAATAATTTTCTTATAAGAAAATATAATCCAAGTTTAAAGGAGTGAATTTATGGAATGTTTAAATATATGGGGCATATGCACATTTGTAATGCCCCTAGTGTTAATAATAATTATTGGGTTAATGTTTATAATTGCATCTATTTTAGATGGAGTAGATAAGCTAATCAAGAGAATTAGGAGATAATCATGAAAGAATTAAGAGAAAAACTTCATCAAGCTATTGATGAGTATAGACTGACCGATGAAAGAACTGTTGCTATTAGCCAAGAGTTGGACAAGGTAGTTTGTTTGGAGCAGAGAAAGTTGATGAGAGTGAATGTTAAATGTGTGAATTAAGGAATTTAACAAGAAAAGAGAAAAAGCTTTTGATAAATAATAATTGTGATCCAAAAGATTATTTATTTTTTGAAGAGTTAGAGAACGTGATAGTTTTTTATCATGTATATTTTAAAAACTTATGGGCATTAAAAAAGGACTTACCTTAACAAGTTATTAAACAGGGTAAGTCCAAACCTAAAAATTCAATTATAAGTATAGCATAAAATATATAAAAATTATAGATAGTAGAAAGAGGAATGTAATAATGGCAGAAAGACGAATGTTTGCAAAAACAATTATAGATAGTGATATTTTTCTAGATATGCCCTTAAGTACACAAGCATTATATTTTCATCTTAGTATGAGGGCTGATGATGATGGATTTATAAATAATTCTAAAAAGATTCAAAGAATGATAGGGTGTGGAGATGATGATTTAAAGTTATTAATAGCAAAGAAATTTTTACTACCTTTTGAATCAGGAGTTGTGGTAATTAAACATTGGAGAATTCATAATTATATTCAAAATGATAGATATACTGAAACAAATTATAAGTTTGAAAAATCTACGCTAAATATAGATGAAAATAAATCTTATACTTTTGAGGAAACTGGAAGGAAATTGATAAAAAACAAGGTAATTAATGCGGGAAATGAACTGTCTCCAAATTGTATACATGATGGATACACTACGGATACACAGGATAGGTTAGGTAAGGTTAGGTTAGGTAAGGATAATAATACTATATCTAAAGATATAGTTAGTAGTACTAAAGTACAACATATTATTGATTCTTGGAACTCATTAGGATTACAAAAGTTAGTAGCAATAAATCCTAATACAAATAGATATAGATTGTTAAATGCAAGAATTAAAGAATATGGATTAGATAAAGTATTAGAAGCAATAGAAAATATAAGATATTCAAGGTTCCTAAAAGGACAGAATAATAAAAATTGGACCATTACATTTGATTGGCTGATTAAACCTAATAATTTTACAAAAGTATTAGAAGGGAATTATAGAGATAAAGGAGATAGCAATAATGGAGGCATTAAACAGGATATTAAGCCAAGTGAGAAAGAATCAGAATACAACTTCAACTGTTACTAATAGCTATAAATGTGACAAGTGCAAGGATACAACTTGGTTATTAAATGATGAGGGGAAGGCTATAAGGTGTGAGTGTTACGAGTTGGATTATACACGAATAATATGGAAACAGTTTGGAGTTAATCCCGAGAATGTAAAATTACTAAGAGATTATAATGCTTACAATGAGACTACAATTAGAGCAAAAAAACTAGCAGTTGAATATATAGAGAATTTCGAGGAAATCATAAAATCTGATAAGAATTGGTTTGGATTAATGGGACAACCAGGTGCAGGGAAAACTCATATAGTAATAGCTATGGGAAAAGCTCTACTAGATAAAAAAATACCTGTTGTATATATATCTTATATAGAAGCTACAAGAGAATTAAAGTCTTGTGCAAATGATACAGAGTATTACAACAAATTATCAGATAGATATAAAAAAGCTAAAGTATTGATAATAGATGATTTGTTTAAAGAAAAGGTTAGGAATGGGAAATTGATTGGAGAATTAACAGAGGTAGATACGAAACATATACAGCCTATATTAAATTATAGATATCTCAATAAATTACCTACTTTGTTTTCTACAGAGTGTACTCCTAAAATGTTAAGAGTATTAGATGGAGCTATGGGAGATAGAATGCTTGAAAGATTTGATGGAAAGTTTGGGGTAGTATTTAAGCAAGATTCTAATTATAGAATGAAAGCTTTTGAAAATAAAAAATAAGCAGTAGTTATCAATGCTTTAGGGCATTTATATAAAAAAAGAAATATTAAAGAAAGGAACTTTGGATTAATTGCTTAAATTTTAGCAGAGATTGCAAATAAGATGAAGTTAAGTGAGTGATCATAGGGAAGATGTCAATATCTTCTCTAACAAAGTAAAGTGAGAAATGAAGAAAAGATTATATAAAAAAGAGAGTTTTACTTGTAATAAGTTAAAAAGTTTAATGGAAGCTAAGAAAATTAAAAGTGAAGATATAGTAAAAATAATAGATGAAAAGTCAAGTGATAAAGTTAAAAGAATATGTCCTTTAACAATAAATAGAATGAATGAAATAATGCAAGGAAGTTGTCCAACTGTTTTAGAGTGTATTCTTATAGGGCAAGCATTAGAAAAGGGAATAGGATATTTTTATTATAATGGGTATCAGATTTAGAAAGTAACAATTTGAATACATTGCGAACTAAGTAAGAAAATTTGAACTTTGAAAATTGAATAGTACGGTATTTACAAAATATGCTATAATCAAATCATAATTGTATAATAATATGATGCAATTGATTATGTGGGGAGGAAGGTTTATGGTATGTCCAAAATGTAATAGTGAAAGAATTGAAGGGGGTAAGTTAACTAATCCTTATGGAATTATATTTGTAGCTGATTCTTCTGCTTTCATGAATTCAAAAAAGTCGTCAATATCAGCCAAAGTATGTTTAGATTGTGGTAATATTTTTGATTTTAAAGCTGATGAGTTAAAAAATCTAAATAAATAGGAGTTAATATATTTTTATAATAAAATTGCTTAGCTGGACTATTTTGTATTATAGGGTAATATGATTATCTTTAATTTAAGAATAATCTTAAAATATTCTGAATGCATAATTAATGGAAATACCGTACTATTCAAAATGAATGTGCGGTATTTTTTAGTGCGCAATTCAAAACCACTATTCGTTAATGTTGGAGGTAAAAAATGAATTTTTTAAAAACAGGATATAAATCATCAAAGATTCAAGCAAAAAGAAATACGATTGTAACTATTTCAAAAAAGTTAGAATCAAGTTGGCTATTTGATAAAGAAGTGAATGAATACTTAGAAGAAGGATGGAAACTAGATAGAATCGAAACAGTTAATAAAGATAATGATATTTTTTTAATTGGATTCTTAAGAAGGTATTAAACTAAATTCAAAACTATTACGAAATAGATAAAGGAGAGATAAAATGGCTAAATTAATAGGGTTGGGATATGATAATAATGTTAATGCTGATAAAATAGTTGCAATTGTAAGTTCAAGTGCTGCACCTTCAAAAAGAGCTATTAAAAATGCTAAAGATAAGGATTTATTAGTTGATGCGACAAATGGAGCTAAAACAGCAGCCGTAATAATCATGGAAAGTGGACATGTTGTTATAAGTGCTTTAAAAGCTGAAACAATAAGAAAAAGAAGTACAGGGATATAAAGTAATATAGAAAAAAAGAGAAAAATATATAAATAAGATAAATAAGTATAAAAATAGTGCCTAAATTTAAGAAAGTTTGTCAATAAACTAAAAAAAATAAAGGTGCTATTTTTTTATGTTTATATTAAAATCAATATAACAAAAATAAATCGGAAATAACATAAAGTTTGCGAGGATATTTCGTATTAAAAGTTAAAAATGTTACTTTTTTATGGGTTGGGGTAAACTATATCATTTTTTAAGGAGGAATAGAGATGAATAAAGAATTAGTATCACAGTTATATGCAAATGGACTAAGTGCAAAAGAAATAGCAGAAGAGTTAGGTGTAAAAGTTGGAGCTATTAAAATGTGTATACAAAGAAATTTTAAAGATTTAAAACCTATTCACTTAAAAAATAGAAAACATCTTAAGTTTTATGAAAATGAAGTTAGAAAAATAACAAAATATGAAAGTAAGCAGTATATGAGTGATAAAACTTTTATATTAAAGAATAGATCTCTTTATGAAACTAAAGAAGATGGGGATATAGTTTTAAAAAAGAATATAGGATGTGTACTTCCTTGGGATGTTCCAAGAAGATTAACAAATGAGTTTAAGAGTTGTTAGAAGTAACAGCTCTTTTTATTTTATAAAAAATATTAAAGAGGAGAAGTGGAAATGAAGATAGGAGAAATTTTAAAGGAGTTACAACCATGTGAGTATAGTAAGTTACAGCAAAAAGAAATAAAAAAAGTTAAAAGAAGAAAAAGAGAAGAGAAGTTAAATATAAAAGAATTAATGTCTAGTAGATATTATAAGCGTGGTCGAGGTGGAGCAATTAAGCAGGTGAGGTAATGGCTAGAAGAAAGAGGAAAATAATACTTGAAGATACTGAAAGAAAAAAGAAAGTACCAGCACTTCCTATTCAAGAGCGTGATTATAATAGATTTAAATATAAGTTAGAAGAAATAAGTAAAGATTGTCCAGAAAGAAATTTAATGATTTTTTATATTGGCGTTGCTACTGGATATAGATTAGTTGACTACTTAGGATTAACAAATGGAGAATTAAAAGAGTTTTTGGATGAAGATAAGTTTATTATTCAAGAAAGTAAACAGTATAATGCATGGAAGACACATATTGCTAATAATCCTAATTCAAAAAGAAAGCCACCAGTTCCTAGAGAGTCAATAATTCAAACAAATCTTAGAAAGAAAATTAAAGAATATGTTAAAGGTAAAAAGAATAGTGAATATGCTTTTGAAAGTGAAAAGTACCCTGGGGAGCCTATAACTCCTAAAACGTATAGTGCAATATTAAAAAAAGTTGGAGAAGAATTAGGATTAAAACATATTACTGGACATAGTTTAAGAAAAACATATGCTCAAAGGTTATGGCAAGAAAAAAGAGATTTAGAGTTTGTTAGAAAAAGTTTAGGACATAAGTCAATAGAAACTACAAAACATTACTTAGGATTAGATAATGAAATTAAAGAAGATGCATCAAGAATAGCAGATTCAAAATTATAATTTTTTGTACTTAATACGAAAAAAAGTAACGGATGCATATAAGAAAGAAAAAATAAAAATTCTTACTAATATATGCACTAAAAAAATAGTATGCGTAATTATAGGTGTTATTTCGCATAAGGAAGTGATAAGAGCAATAGAGCTCAAAGTATTGATTTTAAAGGCTTTAAATAGGTTTTTAGAATGGATAATTAAAATCTTAAAAATTTTTAATACAAAAAACAAATAAGGTTCAAATAACCGATTATAAATAATCCTTGTAATTTCAATTAGTTTCAAAGTTTTAATGGTATATAAAAATAGTACACAGAAAGAAGGTGAAGAAATGGCAGTTAGAGACCCCTTAAGAGATGAAGCTTTTAAGTTATTCAGAAATAGTAAAGGGAAAATGACATCAAAGGAAATTGCTGAAAAATTAAATAAAAGTGTAAATACTATTAATTCATGGAGAAATAAAGATGAATGGAGTAAGAAGTTAAAGGGAGGAGCACCAAGAGGGAATTCTAATGCAAAGGGTCATGGAGCACCAAAGGGTAATTTGAATAATCTTAAGCATGGAGAATATTGTGATCCTTCAAAATTCTTAGATAAAGGTTTTTTGGCTAAGTATATTCCAGCTGCTACGAAAAATATAATTAAAGGTGTTTTAGAGAATGGAGTAACACACCTAGATATGTTATGGGATAATATAGTATTACTTTATTCTTCAATAATAAGATCTCAAAAGATAATGTATGTTAAGAATCAAGATGACATCACTAAGGTAAAGACTAAGGAAGCATATGGAGAAAACTCATCTACAGAAGAATGGGAGTATCAATTTGCTTGGGATAAACAAGAAAAGTTTATTAAATCTCAATCAAGTGCAATGAAAACTCTTAATTCTATGGTTAAAGATTATGAGGAATTATTACATAAGAATTGGGATTTAGCAACGGAAGAGCAAAAGTTAAGAATAGAAGTATTAAAAGAAAAACTAAATAAAGATGATACTTCTGGAATTAATAATAGGGTTCAAATTGTAGATGATATAGATGGTTAAAGTAAAGTTAAAAAGTATAATTGCAAGTAGCTTTTATGAATCACATAAGGATATAAAGAATGAACTTCATACTCATTACTGGTTTAAAGGTGGTAGAGGAAGTACAAAATCATCTTTTATATCAATAGAAATAGTATTAGGTATGATGAGAGATGCGCAAGAGGGGATAATATCAAATGCTTTAATACTAAGAAGAGTTAAAGATACTTTATCAGAATCAGTAAGAGACCAAATAAAATGGGCCATAGATACTTTAGGTGTTAGTGATGATTGGCATGTTCCAGAAGCAAAGCTAACTATAACTTATAAGCCTACAGGACAAGTAATAAGATTTAAAGGTGCAGATAACCCTAAGAAAGTTAAATCTACTAAAGTACCTAAAGGATATATTAAATATATTTGGTATGAGGAAGTAGATGAATTTGAAGGGAAACATAAGATAGATACTATTAATCAATCGCTTATGAGAGGTGGACCAAAGTTTGTTGTATTTTATTCTTTCAATCCACCAGAAAGTCAAAGAAATTGGTGTAATCAAGAAGTTGTTGAAATTAGAGAAGATAAATATGTTCATCATAGTGATTATAGAACAGTACCTAAGGAATGGCTTGGAGAACAATTTATAATTGAAGCAGAACATATGAAGAAAGTTAATCCTACTAAATATGAACATGACTATTTAGGGGCTGTAACTGGTACTGGTGGAGAAGTATTCACAAACATAACAGTAAGAAGGATAACAGATGATGAAATAAAAGTATTTGATAGATTAAAGAATGGACTAGATTTTGGTTATGCAGCAGATCCTTTAGCTTATGTATTAATGCATTATGATAAGACCAGAAAAAGATTATTTATATTTGGAGAAGTATATAAAGTTAAATTAAGTAATAGTAAAGCTGTAGAGTTAATAAAGGAGCTTAACCATTTAAATAGAAGAGTTAAAGCAGATAGTGCAGAACCAAGAACTATAAATGAATTTAAAAATCTAGGATTAAATATAACAGGTGCCAAGAAAGGTCCTGATTCAGTTGAGCATGGAATTAAATTCTTAAGTGAAGAGATAGAAGAAATAATAATAGATCCAATTAGATGTCCAAATACTAAACGTGAGTTTATGGGGTATGAAATAGAAAAGGATAAAGAAGGGAATTTAAAGGGTGAATACCCAGATAAAAATAATCATACGATTGATGCTGTAAGGTATGGAATGGAAGATGAGATTATTAGTAGAAAAATAAAGGTAGGAAGTAAGAGTAAATTAGGATTAAGATAGGAGTAATATAATATGGCTATAGTAAGGAGTAGGAAGTTTCTAGATGATGATGGAACAATATCTAGTAAACTTCTTTTTTCATGCATAAAAGAGCATAGAATTGAAGTAGAGTCTAGATTAGATAAACTAAATGAGTATTATTATGGGAAACATAAAATACTTGATAGAACTTTTAAAAATAAGAGTATTCCTAATAATAAAATAGTATGTAACCATGCTGAATATATATCGGATATAGCAACAGGATATGTTTTTGGAGTACCAATAACATATAGTGGAAACGGAGCAGAATCATTAAATATGAACTTTACTGAAATAGATGAAGATAGTCATAATAATGAATTAGCTTTAGATTTATCGATATTTGGGAGAGCTTATGAATTGTTATATATGAATGATGATAAAAAACCCAAAATAGAACTAGCGACATTAAGTCCATTAAATACTTTTTTAGTAGTAGATACTTCTGTAAAAGAAGAACCGATGTTTGCGGTTCACTATTACCCTAACATAACTTTAGATAATTCTATAGAAAATTATACTGTAGAAGTATATACAGAAACTGAAAAGTTAATATATGAGATTACATCATTACAAACAGAACTTTCAACAGTTGTAGAAAAAGATTTAGAAGAGCATTTCTTTAAAGGGGTACCAGTAATTGAGTATCAAAATAACAAGAAAGCAAGAGGAGATTTTGAGGGAGTTATACCTTTAATAGATGCATATAACAAATTACAATCAGATAGAGTTAATGATAAAGAGCAATTAGTAGATGCATTTTTAATAGTTGTAGGGCAAAGCTTAGGAGATACAAATAACGAAGTATCAGAAACAGTAAGACTTCTTAAGGAAGAAAAAATAATAGAACTTGATGAGGGAGGAGATGCTAAGTGGTTAGTTAAATCTCTAAGTGAGGATCAAGTTGAAGTGTTAAAGAAATCTTTGAAAGATGATATACATGAATTTTCAAAAGTACCATGTTTAACAGATGAGAATTTTGTAGGTAATTCTTCGGGTGTTGCAATGAAATATAAGTTATTGGGATTGGAACAATTAGGAAGAACAAAAGAAAGATACTTTAAAAAATGTTTAAGAGAAAGACTTAAGCTTATAGAAAATATAGAAAACATAAGAGCAATAAATATTAAATGCTCAGATATAGATATAAGTATGAAAAGAAGTTTACCAGTAGACAATGAATTATTAGCTAATATTGCTAATGAAACAGAAGGGTTCTTAAGCTGGGAAACAAGAATAAAAAATTATGATCCAGAAATTGATATTGAAGAAGAAAGAAAAAGATTATTAGAAGAGAAGAAGCAGAATATTGAAGAACAACAAAAAATGTTTGGTTTCCCATATGATGAATCAGACAAGCCTAATAATAACATTGAGGAAGGTGAAGAAGAATGATAATAATTGCTTGGATAGCATTAATTTTAAATGCTTTAATTATGTTAAAAATATTGCCAAAAGTATTTACTGATAAAACTACTACGGATAGAGTAGCTAATTTTATAGCTTGTTTATGGATTATGCTAAATTGCATATTACATATTTATATTTTAAAGTTATAGTATGAATATCAGAAATAATAGTTACTGGGAAGCTAGAACAACAGCTATAATGGACAAACAACAGTTAAATGCTGATATAACATATAGAAAGTTAAGAAAGGCTTATATAAAGGCTATAGCCGAAATAGAAGTAGATGTTAGAAGAATATATAATAAGCTTAAGAAAAATGGTGAACTTAATGATAAACAAGTAAAAGAGTTTTTGAATACTGAATTATAAAAGTTAGATAGAAAGCAATTAAAGAAATTAATTTTAAATACAAAAGATGATAAGTTAAGAAAACTTTTAACAGCTAAATTAGACGCACCAGCTTATGCAGCAAGAATAGCAAGAAAAGAGGTTCTTAAGGAAACCTTAATAGATAACTTAAAACAGATAATGAATGAAGTTGCAGTTAATGAAATGGTATTAGATAAAAATCTATTTATTAAAAATATGAATGAATCATACTATACTCATATGTGGGAAGTACAAAGAGGTATGCAAATAGGATTTGATGTAGGAGCTTTAGGAAAGGAAACTATTGAAGCTATATTAAAAAGACCATTTGCTGGAGGATATTACTCAGAAAGAATATGGGGTAATACATCAAAGTTAACAGAACAGCTTTATGAAACTGTATTATCAGGACTACTAAATGGTAAACCATTAAAGAAAATGATAAATGAACTAACAGAAACAATGGAAGTTGGTGAAAGTGCTGCAAGAAGATTAGTAAGGACAGAAGCAGCTTACTATACAAACATGGCAGCAGTTGAAGGATATAAAGAATGTGGAATAGAGAAATATAGATATTATGCAAAACTAGATCTTAAAGTAAGTAATATATGTAGAGAACTAGATGGTAAGATATTTCCTATAAATGAAGCACAAACAGGAATAAACCTTCCACCAATGCATCCATGGTGTAGAAGTTCAATAGGGCCAGTTATTGATGGTGGAGTAGCTCAAAGAATTGGAGTAAGAACAAGAGATGTAGTTACAGGAGAAAGCCATGTAATAAAAGGAGATATAACATATAAGGAATGGTATGATAGATTTGTAGTAGATAAATATGGAGAAGATAAAGCTAAAGAATTAGAAAAGAAAGCAAAGACTTATAAGAAAAAGAAAACAAATAAAAAAGATAATTAGCGCTTACTTAGGTAGGTGCTTTTATTATGCTTAAAATTAAGGGGGAATTAAAAATATGGAATTAAAAGATACCATTGAGATGATGGGGAGTGAAGACTATAAAGAGAGATTTAAAGCAGAGTATTTACAATTAAAAATAAGAATAAATGGATTAAGAAATATGCTTAAGAAATATAAGGCGGGTACTTTAACATTTAAACCATTTTGTAGTTATTATTTATTGAATGGTCAATTAAAAGCAATGGAAATGTATGCTCAATATTTAAAAGAAAGAGCTGAAATAGAAAATATAGAATTGGAGGTAAATAAGTAATGAATGAAAAAGAATTTTTAGAATGGTGCAAACAAGAGGTATGTGATTATACCAATAGACATTTAGATAAAACAGATAAAAAGCAAATTACAACAGACAATGTATTTATGGTATGGAGTTGTAAAACACTGCAAAATAATAAAGCACTACTTAGTACTACTTTATTTGATGGAATGTATTATGAGTGTACATACAATGGAGATAAAAAAGAAATGTATGTAGATGCTTATAAGAAATGGGAAAATTATAAAGTTGAAAGAATAATTAAGTCTTAGGAAACTAAGGCTTTTTATTATGCCCAAAACTTGCTTAAGGCTTAAAACTGTGGAAGTAAATAAATTTAATATGAGGAGGAGAAAAAGTTGAAAAGAAAGTTAATTATGAACCTACAGTTATTTGGATTAGGTAAATTTTCTAGACCATTTTTAGATTTAGATGATGGAACTGGTAATGGTGGAGTATCATCAGAAGCAGGAGATCAAAGTAATAATCAAAACTCAGATGGAGGGCAAAAATCTTTTGATGACATATTAAAAGATAGTAACTATCAAACTGAATTTGAAAAGAGAATGTCAGAAGCAATTAAATCAGAAAGGGCAAAATGGGAGGCTGATTCTAAAACTAAAATTGATGAAGTTAAAACAGAAGCAGAAAAAGTTGCAAAGATGACAGCAGAACAAAAAGCTAAGTATGAAGAAGAGAAAAGAGTTGCAGATATAGAAAGAAGGGAAAAGGAACTAAATACTAGGGAGTTAAAAGTTCAAGCAGATACTCTTTTAACTGAAAAGAATTTACCTAAATCATTAGCTGAAATTGTTATTTATGAAAATGCAGAAACATGCATTAAGAGTATTGAAGCAATAGAGACAGCTTTCAATGAAGCAATAGAGAATGCTGTAAATGAAAGATTAAGAGGTGGAAAACCACAAAGAGGTGGACAAAAAAACATAGTAGATTATAGCAAGATGAGTGATGCTGAATATTATGCAGCTACTTATAAAAATAAAAAATAACAAATAATTAAGTAAAGAAAGAAGGAATATTAAATGGCAAATGGATTTATTACAGTAAAAGAAATAGCGAGACAAACATTACCAAGATTAATTGAAAACTTAGTTTTTCCTAACTTAATTCATAAAGATTTTAGTGATGATTTTGTAGCTGGTAAAGGAGCAACGATACAAGTTAAAAAGCCAGTTATTTTAACTGCAAAGGACTTTGATGAAATAGAAGGAACTTCAGCACAAGATGTTAAAGAAGAATCAGTAGATGTAACATTAGATAAACTTGCAACAGTTGATATTGAATTTGGAGCAATTCAAAGAGCAACTAATGTAGATGATCTAAATAGATTATTCTTAGAACCAGCAGCAGTTGCTTTAGCAGAAAAGATTAATTCAGATGGATTATTCTTATATAAAGATATACCTTATGCAGTAGGTAAGGCTGGAACAACACCATCAACATTGAAAGATTTAGCAGATGTAAGAAAAATGTTAAATACAAATAAAGTTCCAGTAGCTAACCGTATAGCTGTATGGGATCCAGAAGCAGATGCTAATTTTACCACAATAGATGCAATTGTTAATGCTGAAAAGAGTGGGTCGGTAACTGCATTAAGAGAAGGGTCTATTGGTCGTGTATTTGGATTAGATAACTATATGGCACAAGGTATAAAACAACATAATACAGGGATTACGGCTGCTACAGGTATAAAAGTTAATGGCAAAGTTAATGAAGGAGCAAAAACTCTTTCTATTGATGGAACTACTTTAACAGGAAAACTATTAAGGGGTGATATATTAACAATTAAAAAGAATAATTACGTTGTTACAGAAAATACAGAGGAGGCTTCATCAAATGCAATTGCAACAGTTAAGGTATATCCAGCTTTACCAGAGATTGCAGATGATACAGTGGTAACATTAGTTTCTAGTCACACTGCTAATCTAGCATTCAATCCTATGGCTTTTGCTTTTGTAACTAGACCACTAAATACACCAGCAGGGGTTGAAGCTTATGTTACTTCTTATAATGGGATTACATTAAGAGTTGTAAGAGGATATGACATGAAGCATAAAAAAGAGATGCTTTCAATGGATGTTCTTTATGGTTATAAAACAATGTATCCAGAGTTAGCAACAAGAGTATTAGGATAAGAGGGTATTTACTCTCTTATTTTTTAGGGGTGAATAAATGCAAGTAGAAAAGCTAAAAGTCAGATTAAATGAAGAAGATATAGCTTTATTGGAGCAACTATTAGAAGATGCAGAATTCGAAATATTAGATTACTGCAATAGGGATGTATTATTACCACGTATGCTTGGATTACAAAGAGAACTAGCAATTATTTACTATAATAGACTAGGAAGCGAAGCAGAATCTTCTAGAAGTGAGGGAGGGATAACTGTAAGTTATAGCACTGATATTCCTGAAAATATTAAAAGAAGGTTAAACTCATATAGAAGATTAAAGGCGGTGAAATTAGCCAATGAGAATAAAGAATAAAAAGACTTACTGGCTTAAGAAAAAAACAACTATCGAAGATGACGAAGGTAATATGTATGCTGATTATTCTGAACCAATTGAAATAAAAGCAAATATATATCCAGCTAGTGGAAAACTACAAGCTGAAATTTATGGTGAGAGATTAAATTATATACAGAATATGCTTTATGATGGCTCAGAAAAATTAAAGGAAGGTGATGGAATATGTGTTTATGTAGATAAAGATAGCAAACCAGACTATAAGATAATATCAATTAAACCATATTCACACCAATTAATAGAATTGGAGAGGATATAATGGCTATAACTAATGTAAAAAGGCTTATGAGGAAGCTTGATGAATTAGGTGGTAATAGTGAGGCTGTATTTGAAAACGCCGTAGAAAGGGCGGGAAAGGCAATAGAAAGATATTCTAAAGATTATTGTCCTGAAAGTGGCTTAAGTGATGATACATTAAGAGATTCAATTCATTTTGAAATGGTTGAAAAGGATGGTAAGAAAACCAAAGGTAGAGTTGTTACCAATCATGAGTATGCAGCTTATGTAGAGTTTGGAACGGGACCAGTAGGAGCAGAAAGTGGAGGAGTTGCTTCTAAATTAGCTAGTAAAATAACTTATAAATCAGATGGTTGGTATATTCCAGCGGATGAAATTGAACCAGCAGTAGCAGAGCAATATCATTTTAAACTTGTTACCATTGGGGGAGTTGATTTTTACTATTCAGAAGGACAAGCAGCACAACCTTATATGTACCCAGCAGTAGTGGGAAAAGAAAAAAATATAGGTAATATAATTAGATACGAAATAAATAAAGAAATAAAAAGAATATGTAATAGTAGGTGATAATTTGGTTAATTTTAAGCCTATAATTTATAAAAAATTAAAAGAAGTCGAAGGAATTACAGTAACTGAAGAATATCCGAATAATTGGAGTAAACTACCTGCTGTAACTTATTCAGAAGAAGATAATTCTACTTATAGAATAGCAGATGATAAAGAAGCTATTTGTAGGATTGTATATAGAATAGATATATGGAATGATAGAAGCACTTCAGAAATTGCATTAAAAATAGATGAAGCAATAACTCAACTTGGATTAAGAAGAACATTTTGCAAAGATGCTCCAACGCCAAGTGGTTTAAAACATAAAGTGCTTAGATATGAAGGGCTTGTTGATATAAAAACATTTATAGTATACCAAAGAAATTAAGGAGGATGTTATATGTTAGCAAATGGTATTAAATTAGGATATAAAACTACAGGAAGTACTTATACAAATCTAGAAGGGTTAAAAGAAGTACCAGAAATGGGAGAAGATCCAGAAAAAATAGATGTAACTTGTTTGAGTGATACAACAAAGCAATATGAATATGGAATAGGAGATTATGGAGATTTAGCATATAAGTTTAATTATAGCAATACATCTGAAAACAGCCCATATAGAGTATTAAGAAAATTAGCAAATGATAAAACTGTTGTTGATTTTGAGCAAACTTATCCAGATGGAACAAAATTTTTATTCAGAGCACAATGTTCAATTAAGCTTGGAGGAGGTTCTGTAAATAGTGCTATGGAATTTACTTTAAATCTAGCACTACAAAGTGGAATTGACGTAACAGACCCAGTAGAACGAGCTTCCTTGTCTTTAGCATCAGAAGTAGAAGTTAAAGAAACAAAAAAATAAAAAAATATATTAGAAGCACTTACTAGTAAATAGTAGGTGCTTTATTTTATACAAATTTAAGGAGGAATGATTAAATGGCAGCATTTAAAGTATTTACAGTAGGAGAAAAAGAGTATCAATTAAAACTAAATACAAATGCAACTATTCTTATAGAGGATAAATTAGGAGGAAATATTCTAGATGAAATACTTTCATTAGCAAGCTCAAATGTTGATGTAGATGAAAAAGGGAATTTAAAAACAGACAAAATGAATAAAATTCCTATGCCTAGCTTAAAGTATTGCGTAACTATATTATGGGGAGCATTGCAAAAGTTTCATCATGGAATGACATTCAGTAAAACTTGTGATTTAGTAGATGAATATATAGAAAAAGGTAAAACACAATTAGATTTATTTAATGAAATAATGGATTTATTAACTGAAAGTGGAATATTAGGCACTCCAGAAGAAGCACTAGAAAATTTAAAGTAGGGGAAGATAGTGATAAAACTACTTCCCCGTTTTTTAATAAACAACCAGAAACTTATACAGAGCTTATTGAAAAGTATTTATTTAAAGATGCTTTGGATTGTGGAATAAGTGTTAATGAATTTTATGATATGACAATAAAGGAATTAACAGAGTATAGGGATTCATTTTTAAGAAGAAGAGAAATAAAAAGAAAAGATTCAGCAGATATGGTATACAGATTAGCAATATTAATAACGAATGGTACAGCTTGTATATTAAGTGAAAAGAGTAAACCTATAGAGTTCTTAGATATGTTTGGAGATATATTTGAAAAAGAAAGTAAAATCAATGAAGAAAATAAGAAAAAAGCTCAAATGGAAACTCACAAACAAAGAATGAGAGAGTTTGCTGAAAGAGTAAATAAACAGATGAATGGAGGTGAGGGGTAATTGACATTAGAAGAATTGGAGATTATCATTAGCGCCAATAACCAAAAGTTTAATACTCAAATAGCACAAGTTCAAAGTAAAGTTGATAATATGACTACTCGTGTTAATAGCAGTTTAAATAAAATTAGTGGAACATTTAATAAAATTGGGAAAATGATAGCTGGAGCTTTTGCTATTACAGCTATATCTAGATTTACAAAAGAATGTTTAGATTTAGGTTCAGATCTTCAAGAAGTTCAAAACGTTGTTGATGTAACATTTGGAAGTATGAGTGATAAGGTAAATGAGTTTGCGAAAAACGCATGGAAAACGGTAGGGCTTTCAGAGACTATGGCCAAACAATACATGGGTAACTTTGGAGCAATGGCTAAGTCTATGGGATTTACTGTTGAAAGTGCTGAAAAGATGGCAGAGACTCTTACAAATCTTTCGGGAGATGTAGCATCTTTTTATAACATTGCCCAAAGCGAGGCTTACACAAAACTTAAATCTGTATTTACTGGAGAAACCGAAACTTTAAAAGAACTTGGGGTTGTAATGACAGAAGCAAATTTGGATCAATATGCATTAGCAAATGGATATGGGAAAACAACCAGTAAAATGAATCAGCAAGAAAAGGTTGCTTTAAGACTTGCATATGTAACAGAAACATTATCAGCAGCTAATGGAGACTTTGCAAGAACTTCTAATAGTTGGGCAAACCAAGTAAGATTATTAAGTTTACAATTTCAATCTTTTAAAGCTAGTATAGGGCAAGGATTAATTGCAGTATTAACTCCAGTTATTAATGTAATTAATAAAATAATGGCTAAGCTAGTACAAATGGCTAATACTTTTAACTCCGTACTTAGTGCAATAGGATTTAATATAAGCAGTGGTAGTGGAGGAAATAGTTTTTTTGGAGATGCAACAAGTGGAATAGATTCATCTACAGATGCTATGAATGATTTAAGTAGTGCTACTGATGGAGTTGGTTCTTCAGCAGATAAAGCAAAGAAAAAAGTAGAAGCATTAATGGGAATTGATGAAATAAATAAAGTTAATTCTAGTAGTGATTCTGATAGTGGTTCAGGAAGTGGTAGTGGAATAGGAAGTATTTCATCACCAGCAATTGACACATCAGCTACTGAAAATTCACTTACAGCCTTAAATGAAAAGGTAAATAAAATATTATCAGAGCTATTAAGTCCGTTAAAGAAAGCTTGGGATAATTACGGAGATTGGTTTTTATCTAAATGGGATTATTTCAAAAGAGCATTTGGATATAGCTGTGATGAACTTAAAAATCTTTTAATATCTGTATGGAATCATGGTGGAAAAGAATTTATACAACACATGGCTGAAATAGGAATAGCAGTCGGTGGAGTAGCTTTACAGATAGGTGGAAATATATTAGTTGCATTAGGTAACTTATGGAGACACATTAACCCAGATAACAATCCGTATACAAGAAAGTTTATAGATACTATGAATAGTCTATCAATAGCTGTAAGAGATTTTATTATAAGTGCTGGTAATTGGTTTAATAAGTTCTTAGAGCTAGGAGGACAAGCTTTTATAAATGTTATAGGAGATATTGTTATACTAATTGGAACGATACTAGCAGAAGTTATGAAAGATGCAATTAAATTTATTACAGCATTTATGAATAGTTGGGTAGGTAGTGCAATTATAGGAGCTGTAGCATTAACATTAGATATTGTAGCAACAGCAATTAAAGCAGTACTTACAGTTATAGAAAAATGTCATGTGGCATTAGAAGTTTTCTTGGTATTATGGGGAGCATGGAAGTTTAATAATATAATAACAGGGTTAGGTGATACAACTACTAAGTTAGGCGGACTATTATACAAGCTATATGGGTTAGGTGTTAACTTATCAGATAATATAACTAAATTTGGAAAATGGACAAAAACAATTGGAGGAAAAGCTTTTGATACAATCAAGAGTTTTGCAAGTTATATTGGTGGAACTGTTATAAGAAATTTAAAGTCTTTTGGAAAAGAAGCTAAAAATCCGATTTCAACTTTTTCTAATTTAACACAAGCCATAAAATTAAATATAACAGCATTAAAAAATCAAGTTAAACAATTAGTAATATCTTCGGTTGAATGGGTAAAAAATACAGCTAAAATAATAGCGCAAAAAGTAGCTTATGCATCTGTTAATGCTTCTTTAATAGCATCAGTAGTAGCAACAAAAGCAGCTGCAGCTGCACAAGTATTATTAAATGTAGCCTTAAATTCATGTCCGATTATAGCTATAATTAGTGGAATTATTTTATTAGTTACAGCAGTTAAGAAGATTGGAGATAAATTTGGTTGGTGGGCTAATATCTCAAATGCTTTAAGTGCAGTGTTAGGTTGGATAGGTGAAAAGGTAGGTTGGTTATGGGATAAAATTAAATCATTCTTTGGATGGGATTCAGAACCAGAAGTTAACGAAAATATTGAATCAATAGGATATACTGCAGAAGACGCAGCTAAAACTACAGATGATGCGTTTGGAACTGCTACATCTAATATTAATAAGTATTTAGATAGTATACATTTTAATGCAACTAGATTAGCAGAGGAAGTTGATGAAGCGACAAAAACTGCAACTGAAAAATTCAATATGTTATCTAAAACTGCACAAGAATATTTAGATGCTATAGTAAACAATGATACTAAAAGATTATCAGAAATGAGTCAAAATCAAGCTACTTATAATGAAGAAATTAAAGTTATGTATGCTGATTTAACAGAAGCAGAAAAGAATGAGTTCATGAAAAGATATGGAATCATTCAAGGTATTAATGATGATATGCTTAATTATGAAGGGTTAACTTATGATGAAAGAGTTGCAAGACATGCAGCTTATTTAGAAACTATACAGAATAATGAAAGTGTATCATATCAAGAAAAGAAAGCTATGATTGACAAAGCAAATTCTGATTTTCAATCTAGTATAGATCAAGAGGTTGCTAAGTATCAAGAGTCAATAACAGCAAAGCAAGAAGCGTTGGATAATTTGCTTGATACTCATGGAAATACAACTGGACAAGGTAAAGCTTATGAGCAAGAGTTAAGAGATGCTATAGAAGCAGATAGAAAACATATAGAAGAAATAACTAAGAGTAGTTATGATTCTCAAGTAACAACTGCATCAGAAGCAACAGAAGCTATTAAAAATGTAAATAGTGAAAATGTAGCTGCACAAGAAGAAGCCTACGAGAATTTAAGTGTTACAGTTGATGAATCTATGACTAAAGTAAATTCAAGCTTAAAAGATGCTAAAAAGAATATAGAATCATTTACTAAAGATTCTAAATCTTTATCAAATAAATTAAAGACTTCATTTGATGGAGTAGGAGACAAAATATCATTTGAATTTACAAAAGCAAGTACAAGTATAACTAAAACTATAAATCAGATACAAGGTACAGTAAATAATACTACATCAAGTATTAAGAGTAATATTAGCAACTCATTTACTAATATACTGCAAACTGTAACTAATATGCTTAATAATATTAGTTCTAACTTCCAATCACACTCAACAAAAATGATTAACATAAATAATAATTTAGTTTCTACAATATTGAAGCAATATCAAACAATGAATGCACAATCTCAAAACTATTTTAATAGCATGAGAAACAATTCAATAAATGCAATGAATAATGTATATAGAAATGTAAGCAATCAGCTTCAAAACATTAAAAGCTTATTCAATAACTTTAATGCTACTTTAAAAGTGAAAGTACCACATTTTTATATGACAGGAGAATTTAATGCAGAAACTAAGCAAGTTCCTAAAGTTGGAGTGCATTATTTTGCAAGAGGTGGAGTTGTTGATAGAGCAACATTAGGCGTTTTTGGAGAAGCTGGGAAGGAAGCTCTGGTACCATTAGAAAATAATACAGAATGGATGGGTACTTTAAAAAGTATAGTTGATTCATCACTTGTACAAGCAATGCAATTTAGTTCAGGAAGTGTAAATGATGGTTTTGGTAGCGGTGATTTAATATTACAGATTGATGGGTCCATAATAGGAAAAGTTGCTTTAAATCAATTAAAGAAAATGCAAAGACAAGGTGGAATTAATGTAATTCCAGTATAGAAAAGGAGGAAGTAATATGCTTAGTATTAATGGAGGAGCAATTGCTAGTCCTAAATCATTAGAAGTTACAATTAGCGACCTAGATGGTGAATCTAATCGTAATGCAAATGGTGAAATGATTAGAGATAGAATAGGAGTAAAAAGAAAAATAGCTTTAGAATGGCCACCATTAACACAAAGAGAAATATCAACATTACTTGCAGCAGTAAGTAGTGTTTTTTTTACAGTTACTTTTCCAGATCCTCAACAAGGAATAGTAACTAAGACAATGTATGTAGGAGATAGAACAGCTCCTGCATATGTTTATGATACAAAAACTA
>OCPP01000641.1_pt1 | contig 23933 bp, 21 predicted proteins | sample 1538211 | NCBI WGS metagenome assembly OCPP01 (sample SAMEA2580193, study PRJEB22360) | human gut metagenome | biome: human gut; feature: human-associated habitat; material: faeces | place: Denmark | collected 2008/2010
GCACAGACCCAAAGCTGGAATACCTCGTTGAGAAATATGGTGATGAATTTGTGGCGACAGAGTACGGAAGTATTCAATCTACACGATTTCCTGGACTGTATGTAAATTTGAGATGGTCGGAGAAAGATCAGACATATATAGACAACTATATAGTCTATTTAAGACGAGAAAATTTGTGGGCTATTTTAGCGCCCGCTGTGCAAGAGGTTTACGATAATTGCAAATTTTTTATTGCACCGTACATCCCATCTCCTGATTTTGATAAAGACACTACGGCTGAAGAATTACTCACAACTTTTGGTGCAGAACGAAACCCAGTAGTTTCTCTTTGGATTTATACGAAGGATGATACAGCAGGAAAAGACACAGATATGCAGCAATTAACATCAAAGATACAGGCGATGGGCTATTCTGTAGATGTAGCTGTCTATTATCTATCAGAAGAAAACTATGAAGTAGTCAATGAGGACGATTATCTCAATTATAATATTGGTGCGCATCAAGATTTTTATGAATATTTTGAGAACGTTTATATTTATCCAGACAGTTTTGAACTGATTTTAAGTGACTGGAAAGAAGAAAGCAGCAAATAGCACTACACGCCCCCACCTCTGGACACTTTGTCCAGCCAGAAACGGAAAACCGAACACCACCCACCAAGGCGCGGCAGACAGGCCGCGCCTTTCCCATACCCCAAAATGAATACGAACTATCCATGATTATAATATTTTTGGTATTCCGGCAGAATACCGTATTCATTGGTAATAACCTCTTTGGAGAGGGGCTGGTCGAACGGGACAGCGAGGTATGGAGAGCTCTGGAAGGGTTTTCTTCCTTGCCAGAGCTGTTCATATAACTTCCAGCGTTCTGCCGTCATGGAGTTTGGATTGCTTTGATCCTCATGCTTCCAAAATTGTCCGCCCAGAAGATAGCTCTCCATCATTTCTTCCCAGTTCTGAAAAAAAGCCTGCGCCTTTGTCCCAGCATCTACACACAAATCCAACATTTCCTTCATATTGATGTAGCCTGCCAGATAGCAACATTGCGTGATATATGCGCAGCGTCCCATATCCCAGCCTAACAGGGCATTTTCCCCATAACGCCGCCATGCTGTCAGCATTTTCGGCAGGTAGCTATCTTCATCGGCTTTTGGATTAGTTTTGCGGGCCTCCTCAATGAGCTGGACTTCTGTAGCATCCTTATATTTATGCGACAAGAGTTCCATTTTCCTCCGATAGCTGGCACGCATTCCCTCGTCGATCAGGCTGCGCATTTCCTTTATAGCTGTCTCATGTCCTTGAATGCCCCAATAATCCCACAGCATTGTTTTAATACTTTCCCGGTCAAATTCGTTATTGTACCGCCAGCCAGCCAGTAGATGAAAATTTGTATGTTGACTTGCTGCAATCAGGATCGACCCTGCGGCATTCATCCAGCGCAATGTAGGGGATAGGGGATTATACTTCTCCATCCGTCTTTGCTTCGATTTATAGATATGATACAGAATACCGGCAAGACCAAGCCCTATGACTAAAGTAGCGGCCAGGGCGATAAAAGCCGTCATATCCCCTGTCAGAAAACAGAGGATGCCTATTCCAATAACAAGCAGGATAACGAACACAATCATGCATCCCATATGATATCCTCCTCCTTTCAGGGACTGCCTTCTTATTTCGGACTGCTTTGTCCGGCTCTGATGAGAATTTCCTTTGCACTGCGGAGAATCGCCGTATCGCCAGCAATCTTTTGACGCTGTTCTTCAACAGGGATGTCGATGTAAATATGAAAAGGATTGCGAAGCTGGCTGCAAGTTACATACAGGGATTTTTCAGAAAAGGAAAGATAAACATTTCCTTCCATAGCTTCCTGAAAAGCTGTAATCTGCTCCATCACCTGGGGTGTCAGGATGTAAAAAGCATTCTGCTCGTTCTCTGCAAACACTGCAAAATTTTCGTTGAATACACTGTTTTCTGTCTGAATTGGCAGCGGGACTCTGGTTTCCCTGAGTTTAGACAGAGCTTTTTTGGAAAACACCTGGACAAAGCCCTCACTGATCTTCCGATTATCAAAACAGGAAAAAACAATGACCTGTCCCTCAAACAGAATTTTGGGGGTAGAGCTTCTTGCGGAAGCTTTTTCGCCAGTGCAGACATTGACAGCCCGGAAGGGAACTCCATCCAGCTTGCCGGACAGTTCATCCGACGATTGATAAAAGACCGACTGACCTCCGGGGATTAACTTTAAACGGTTCATTTCCTCATAAGAAAGACCGCCTCCGGCATTGTAGCGCAATTCGGAAAAATCCGGCAGTTGTCGGAGAGTGTCCAACACATATTTGTTTTTGAAATTGATACAAAAGAGGTCATAAGCTTTTTTATAGACCAGCATATAGTAAAAACCAAAAATGACACCCGCAAAAATCACGCTGAGCATCAGGTTTCCTACCAGCATCCAAAAGGCTCCCTGAGTTGCCGGATCTCCCCATCCATATTCGCTGATGGAGGCAAACAAAAATCGGTTTTTTACCAATGTCAATCCTATAAACAAAATCAAGCATACCGGAAACAGTTTCCGCAGGATTTTATGTTTTTTAACAGCGTTCTGCCGCAACCGTTCCAGCTTGACACCGCTGATATTCTGTTCCACCATTTTCATACATCTTTTCCCCTTTCTTCTTAAAACTGCAGCTTAAAGTCTTTTTTCTTTTCTTCCACAGTGTAGAACTTCGCTTCTTTCATGCCATGAAGTTTTGCTAAAAGCAGGTAGGGAAATGTGTTAATTCTCTGGTTATACAAAGATGCGTTAGAGTTGTACAACCGTCTCGCCGCTTGTAAGTGTTCCTCTGCATCAAAAATATCCTGCTGGAAATGCTGCATGGACGCATAGGAATAAAGGGTTGGGTATTGCTCAGCCAGTGCATTGATGGCAGAGTTGACCCCGGTGAGTCCCTGCTGGACGGAAGTAAGCAAGCCGAGTTTCCGATCCAGACTTACCTGATGTCCGATCAGCCCGTCGTCCCCCATCCCCGGCGTTTCCGCTCCAAAAGAATGATCCTGCCCTCGCTGCTGTTCCAACTGCCGCCAGATTGTTTCCATCTGCTTTTGCTGTTCGGCAATCGTCTCGCTGATCGCTTTGACCGCTTCCTCAGACAGTTGTTTCTTTTCCTGAAATATGCTTTCGTTCAGTTCTTTCCCCGCGCGGGTAGATGTGACTTCGGTGTAGATCTGATACTCATGCGTCAGATACTTTTTTACTGCCTCAATTTCTTCTGACAGCATATCGTAGCGTTTTTCCAAAGCAACATCTATGCCTGCACTCCCTTCCTGCACCTTGACGAATAGCCGCTTCAGACGGTTATACATCCTGACATAGCAGAGCACCAGCAGAGTAATGGTAATTACTGAGATTAGAATTCCCATATCCTGTTCCTCCTTGTTTTGGTATTTTCCATTTGCGTATATTATAATGCAACTTCCTGCCAAAATAAAGCATAAAAAGAATTGTACAAAGGTTTTCTCTTATTATTGAAGCAGTGTTTTACCGCTCCTGCTCTTTGTATTTGGCTTTTTTCTGCTGCTTTTCTGGCTGCTGTTTTTGCTTCAGGTGTTCTTGAATAGAGCGTGCTTCTGTTTTTTCCCCCAATAATTCAGAAACATCACGCTTGCTGTCAAACAGGATAAGCGGATCAAATTTTTCTCCATATGCCGCTTTGATCTTGGAAGTGGCAGATTGAATCTTCTCTCCCTGTAAGACGATCCGCTGTTCTGAGAGTTCTGCCGAATCCACATTTTTTGCCTGCTCCTTTAATTCTGAGAACTGCTTTAAGGCCTCCTCCAACTCAGCAGCATATTTTTCTTCCTGCTTTGTCAGCCGTTTCAAATTTTCCTCCATAGCCGAAACACTCTTTTTAACCTCAGCAATTCCAGTATCCTCACTACAATCAAATGAACTGAGGAGCATCGTCTTTTCGGATCTCAGTTCTTCTAAATCTTCCGTCAGTTCGGCAATCTGTTTTGCCAAATCATTATGAGCAACAAACTGATAAAATGGTGTCGCTTTCTTTTCTGTAAGCAGCGTTTTCCGTTCTTTGGTCGTATTTTTAATCTGCTGTACCAGTACGGAATATCGCTCTAAGTCGGGCTTCAGCACATTCAGGCTTTCCGATAATTTGTGCTTTCCAAAACCGGCATAGCGAATCTGATAGCAAAAAATAACCATGTTCGCCCGTAAGGACTCCATTGCTTCTGCAAGAGCAGGAACAGATGCTTTAACTACCTGAATCAACTTCTTGACCGTTGCTTTCAGCTCACGGAGCAACGCATTGTCTGCCTTAATCTGACGATTTAACTCACAGCGGTCAGAAACAATTCCCTTTTTCTCCAATGCTCTTGCAACCACACCCTCGTGAATGGTGGGCTGTTCGCTCAAGCCTCGATCTGCATGGCTGCGGTGGTCAATGCGTTCTTTGTGTCCAGCACGCTCCAAATGGCGGTTCGTTACATCCGCCCACGCTGCTCTCCATAAAACAAGTTGTTCTTCGCTGTTCCAACGCTCAGCAATAGGATTTTGTCTGCCGTATTTCGTGCTTTTGGGATATTTCGATACCCGTTCATAGCCTTTTTCTTCAGCAGCAGAAGCAGTCATATAAACCTTTTTCTTTCCTACCTTATACTGGTATTGCTTTTCCCATCCCTCTGTCTGTGCCGTCTTAAACTCATCCGCAGTAAATCCTTGTTCCTCTCCATTTTTCACACAGAGATATTCCTTCTGTGTCTTATATTTCCAGTTTCCTTTTTCATCTAACGGGCGCACTGTCAGCATGATATGAGCATGGGGATTGTGACCGGGAGGATATGGATCATGAATTGCCACATCCGCACACATACCATCATCTACAAAGGTTCCAGAAATAAAATCAGACAGCAGCTTTTCCCACTGTGTTTCGTTCAGCTCAATCGGCAAAGCGACCACAAATTCACGGGCAAGGCGGCTGTCTTTTGTCTTTTCATTTTCTTCCACGGCGTTCCAAAGCACGCTCCGTTCTTTCCATTCTGATGGGGCAAACTCTGGTAGGAACACCTCCTGCCAGGCAAGACCTTTTTTACGGGTGTAATCGTGCTGAATCCCGTCATAGTCATTCAGTATTTTAGAACAACTTAAATACGCTGCCGCAGCGACTGCACTTCGCCCTGCACCACGGCTGACTATTTTTGCTTCCAGATGATAGATTGCCATTTGGCTTCACCGTCCTTTCTTTCTGTTTCTCTTTTGAAAAGAGAAAATGGGTGTCGCCGAGAATGCGATACCCATAACTGCGTAAAAGCTGCCAGTGGCAGGTTTTCGCAGGCAGGCGGCGAGATGGGGTGGCAATATGCCACCTCATCGTTTTGCTGATAGAGCAAATATAGAGCCGACTGCACAGGGAATGTTCGCTTGCGACATTGCCTGCCCCCTCTGGAGAACTGTCTGAAAGACAGTTCGTGAAGAGCGCACGAGCCCGACCAACGGGAGGGATACCACCGCCTGCTTTGCAGGTGGTGAGTAAGTGCGCCCTTCGGGAAAAAGAAAAAGCGACCGATAGCCGGTCGCTCATAAAAATCATCGGATTGGTTTGAATACTTCGCATAAAAAATCCTCCAACTGTTCCAAAGTCATCTGTGTTGTCTGCGGTAATGCTTTCTCTAAAATCGCACCTTCCTGAACCAGCCGCCGTGTCCGTGCTTTTCGCTCTTTCTGTCGGTCACGCATCTCGGCTTCTTCCAATCTGTGCTTCGCCTGTAAAAGCTTCTTTTCATTTTCTGTCATAGGTTTTATTCCTTTCTGCCGTATCCGGCTGAAAACGCAAAGAAGGCGGCTCATGAGATTTTATTCTCACAAGTCGCCTTCAGCGTCATTTATTATGCTGTTTTCTGTTTTTGCCCGTTTTCTTTAATAGGCGGGGCATCAAGCAATACTGGTTCGTTCTTTTTTATTTGCTTCGCAACATTGCGTTCTTTCTGCATCCTGCGGTTTGCTTCCGTCCTGCAATCATCACAACAGTATTTTACATCTCTCCGTGTAGCGGTAAAAGTTTTTCCGCAGTTCTCGCAGACACATTCCCGCTTTCGGTTTTCCGCTGCTTCCTGACGGTAAAATTTAGTACGGCACTTCGGACTGCAAAACAGAGTATTTGACCGCTTGGATTCAAATTCTTCACCACAGCATTTACAGATTAGCTGAAATGGCTGACCAACTGCGTGCTCACCAGCCTTGATTTTTTGGTAGCGTTCCCGGCTCTTGATGCGGTGTCTGCGAAGCTGTTCCTGCCGCTTGATCTCCTCCGGTGTCAGATCCGGTTCGGGCAGTTCAAACCGTCCGATAAATTTCAGATAAATCTCAACCTCCTGCACCCGATCCCCGTCAATCTTTTCCGGGGCGTGGACAATGATTTTTTCAATAAACTCATTGATCATTGGAGTAGTCAGTTCGGAAAAGTCGGTGTACTTCTTTGCCAGTGAAAGGAACTGCTCCGCACGGTCAGTATCTTCCTCAAAAGAGGACAGATGCGATTCTGCATCCGATACAGATGTGACAAGAGCTTTCTGCTCCGCTTCGTATTCTGCAAGCAGAGTATCAAAGCGCTCATCGGTAATGCGCCCAATGGCAAAAGATTCGTAGAGCTTTTTGATAATGGTATCAAGCTCGGCAATACGCCTACGGTCTTTGTTCAACTTGCGTTTGGTATCCTTTGCGACTTCCGCCTGTCTGATTTGAGAAGCAGAACGCACCTTTTTCATAAACTCATCCTGATTGGCGATGGCAAAGGCGCTGGCTGTTCGGATGGTTTCCAAAACAAGCTCTCTGACCGCTTTTGTCCGAATATAGTGACCGCTGCAAGCATGAGTGCGCTTTTGATGTGCCAATGTGTAGGCGGAGCAATCATAAAAATCAGAGGGATAGGGATTGCTCTTCGTACCGCCTTTGGAACGGTGATTGGTCATTTTCGCTCCGCAGTCAGCACAGAACAAAAGTCCAGTCAGCGGATTGGCTTCGCCAAGCGTATCGTGGCGTCTCGGTGTCTTTCGCAGTTTCTGTGCAAGCTCCCACATTTCCTTATCTACAATCGCTTCGTGGGTGTTCTCAAAAATTAGCCAGTCCTCCTGCGGATTCATAACCGGATTTTTGTCCTTGTAGGACTGCTTGTGAGAACGGAAATTGACCGTATGCCCCATATATTCGGGCTTGGAGAGAATCTGCCCAACGATATAACCACTCCAGTTATAAGGGTTGGGAAATTCCTCTTTACTTTTCCAGACGCCACGCCCCTGCTTTGCGGCGTAGACCGCAGGAGTTTCCACCTTATCGTCATAGAGGATACGGGCGATGTCATAAGGACCGTTTCCCTCGATGGTCAGCCGGAAAATGCGGCGGACAACCGCAGCGGCTTCCTCATCGATATACCAACTGTACTTATCACCCGGCATTTTCTTGTAGCCATAAATGGCACAGTTGGTGGTAGGCTTGCCGGATTCGCCTTTCACACGGATCGCTGTTTTCTGCTTGCGGCTCAAATCACGAAGATACCACTCGTTCATAATGTTGAGGAACGGGGCAAACTCATTGCTGTTCTGATCGTCGCTGTCCACGCTGTTGGCAATCGCCACAAAGTGAACATGATGCTGACGGAAGAATACCTCCGTGTAAAAGCCTGTTTGCAGATAATCACGCCCCGCCCTGCTCATATCTTTTACAATGACATGAGCAACTTTGCCCGCTTCGATGTCTGCAATAAGCTGTTTCCAAGCGGGACGCTCAAAATTTCCTCCACTCCAACCGTCATCGGTATAGTGCTGACAGTTCGTATAACCTTTCTGATGGGCATAGCTTTCAAGGTATTTTTTCTGATTGACAATACTGTTGCTATCACCAGTCTGGTCATCATCACGGGACAGCCTTTCATATAAAGCTGTGATTTTTCCTTCAGTCTGTTTTACGCTCATGATGCGCTCCTTTCAGACTGTCGGCTCATTTGTGGTGAATCTATTATACCACAAGTTCCGCCAGTTGTAACCGTTTCATTGCGAATCATCCGTAAAATTTTATCCTCCATCGTTTCCTTCTCTGTATCACTGAATACTACTTTAACTTTATAGGTGGTGCCGCCAATGCGGCGAGTCATATAAGAAAAATTACTGTTCTCGTTTTTTGCCATAGGCAGTTACCTCCGTGTTGAAATGTTCATTGTTTTTTCGTATAATAGGTTTAGTTCCGGCACGGTGTAACCATTTGCATGGTTAAAATCGAGCAAAAGGTATTCACACCCTGCCAATACAGAAATGCCCTCAAAAAAGCCTTGCGGCACAAGGCTTTCCGAGGGCAAAAGCGTTACATCTGTTGTTGTTTCTCCCGATACTTACGCACCCTTGCTGCTGTCTGCTTACGGCGAGCTTCTTCGGCACAGCGCTGTGAGCAGTACACCCGTTTTCCGTCAGTTGGGAACGGCTTGCCGCATTGTTTACAATGAGTGGTCGATATTTGCGTGAATACGGCTTCCAATCCTGCATCTTCCGGCAGGACAGACTTGCGGAAATATCTGCATAGTGCGCTGTTGGTAAAGCAGATACCCAACATTGGACAGTCACAATCCAATGGCAGGCAGCCGTACTCTTTGTCGTAGTTGGCACAGAGAGAAGTAACCAGCTTCTTGATCCGCTGCTTCTCCCTGCCCGTCAGCTCACGATAATTGTTTGACATAGGCGGTTTCCTCCTTTCATTCAGTGTCGAAAGTAATCTAATAACAGGCAAAATAGGTTACATCCTCACTTATAGGAGAAATACAGGGTACTTAGCGGAACTGTTTTTATGGAGAATCCAAAAAAATTTCAAAAATATTTTTGAAGGGAGGTGTCTGCGGTGTTTGACGATCCCGAACGATATGAACATGACGGTTTTTATGAAGAAGATACTGACTATGAAGATGAATATGAAGCGGACGATTCCGATTACATAGTCGATGACGAAGAAAATGAAAACGCCCTTTGGGACGATGAGGAAGAAGAACCCGCTGACGATCTTCCCGAAAAGAAGCGAAGGAAGCGGAAGAACCAAGTTGTTCTTGCTGACAATGATACAGATACCGAAGAAACCGAATTATCCGAACAGGTCAGACGGCAGATTACAAAAGAAAAACAGCTCATCGAAGAACTGGAAGCCGACGCCGAGGAACATCCCTTTGAGGATGGTACTGACGAGGAAGAACTGGAGCGTAAGAAGCTCAAACGAGAACTGCGGGCAGAAGCCCTTGCACGATTGGAGGATTCCGCCAGAACACAGCGGGAGTTTGAAAATGTGATTGCATGGTGGGACAGGCTGGACGCTAATCGGGAGCGTAGGGAACGCTATCATGAACTCAGCAGAAGCGGCGATGATGTTCCTCTTGATTACGGGGCATCTGCCAATGAACTCTTTTTTCCGGATACGCTAAATGATGTGCTGGAAAAGCAGATACGAAAAGGTGATTTCATTGACGCAATTTTCTACTGTCCTTACGATATACATGAACTTGTAACGGAAGAATACCTATCCAAAATTCTCTGGGAATTGACTGAGGAACACAAAGAGCTGCTCTTTCTCTGTGCTGTCCGGTTGTTTAGCTCAATAAGGATCGCTAAAATACGGAATCAAAGCGACCGGAACATCCGCAAGGTGCGTGGCACGATGCTCAAAAAGATACGAAAAAAGCTGCTTCCTGCACTTTTGGATAAGGTAGAAAAGCAACAGCCAATGACCTTATTGGAGAAAGATTTTTTAGAAGAATCCAGAATGGAGATTGATTCAGGGGAATAGAAATCGTATAATCGATAATATAAAACAGAGTTATTCAGGTTACAATATGAAGTGAGGAATAGACTGATATGGGAAATATAAAAGCAGAAGAAGCAATGAGGGAATTAACACTGATGCTGTTATACCTCTCCCGCTTTACACAGAGAGAAAAGTTTCACGAAGCAACCGATTTTTATGCATGGAAAGGCTACGATTTTGATATACTGAACGAATTGGACGATGCAGACTATATCCGGCAGGGAAATCATCCGTCCCGTTCCAAATCGGTATATATTACGGAAAGCGGTATGGAACAGGCAAAAGAGCTTTTATCCAAATATGGTATCAGTGATTGGAAACAGGGGTGAGAAAATGAAGAACCTTTTTGAACGCACCAGTTCTAATTGGGTGCGGTATAGTGAATATGAATGGAAGGCGGCAGAGGACGGAACTCTGTATCTCACGCCCACCAAAACGGCGCAACCGAGTATTTATGATCCGCTGGCAGAGTATCAGAAAATTGTATTGGATGCCATCAACATAGGACGCATGGGTATGAGCAAAAAGCCGGATGCCGAAATTCAGAAGGCTATCCAGCAATTTGCGGTGAAATACGGCTTGTTTGGACTGATGACTGCGTTACCTACCACACCAAACTTTATGGAATATGAGGCGGTGTATCTGCCGAAAAACCACTTTATCAAAAAAGAAACTATGTCCACGGAAAAATATCTGGCACTGTTCTTTCCATTTGACAAATTGGATGTGATCAAGCGTGGTATCGAGTCCATGTGGAACATCCAAAATGACCGTGTTATGATGGCACTGGCTTTGACCATGACAGATAAGCCGATGGCGGTCAACATGAGCTTTCAGCGGGAATATGCGGAGCGATATGAATGGATAAAACAGCAGTTCATCGACTGGGCGTTTACCTATATCAACAGTTTCCTTTATTATGAGGATTATGATACACTGAACGATGAAACCCGGCAGATGATGCAGCAGAGCATGGCGGCATTTGGCGGCATCGCTCCAACTTATCATATAGCCCTTTTGGATAAGCCGACGATTATTTGGGATTTTCACTCTCTCATGCTTGGAGTTCAGATGATGTTCAGCTTTATGCTGACCGACAGCGAAAACCCGATTAAGCTTTGCAGGCATTGTACCAAAGCTTTTGTCGCAAGCAGACCAAGTGCTGTATTTTGCAGCCCGCAGTGCAAGAACAAGCATAATGTTTACAAAAGCAGAGCGAGAAACAAAAGTGAAGAATAGGAAGGGAATGGAATGGATATGAACGAAGAATATGGGCTAACTCCTTATGAAACAAGGGAAATCCTGTTTTATAAAACTGATAATGGTGAAGTTCGGGTTGAAATCCTTTTATATCAGGAAAACTTGTGGCTGACGCAGGCAAAGATGGCAGAATTATTTGAAGTGCAAAAGGCGGCTATTTCAAAACATTTGAAAAATATTTTTGCATCCGGCGAATTGCAGGAAGAAGCAGTTGTTTCCAAAATGGAAACAACTGCGGCAGACGGCAAGCGGTACAATACAAGCTATTACAATCTGGATGCCATTATTGCTGTCGGATACCGTGTTAATTCTAAAAAGGCTACGATGTTCCGCATTTGGGCAAATCGAGTATTAAAAGAATTTATTATTAAAGGCTATGTGATGGACGATGCACGACTGAGAGAACCAGAAAACCTCTTTGGTAAGGACTATTTTGAGGAACAGTTGGAGCGTATTCGTGATATTCGCTCCAGCGAGCGCCGTTTTTATCAAAAAATCACGGACATTTACTCCCAGTGCAGTGCTGACTATGATGTGAACAGTCCTGTTACAAAAGAGTTTTTTGCCACAGTACAGAATAAGCTTCATTACGCTGTCACTCATCATACGGCGGCTGAGATTGTTTATGGACGAGCCGATAGCACGAAACCAAACATGGGCTTGACAACTTGGAAAAATGCTCCGCAGGGGCGTATTCGCAAGTCTGATGTTTCAATCGCCAAAAACTACTTGAACGAAGAAGAAATGATAAATCTGAATGAGATCGTGACAATGTATCTGGACTATGCCGAAAGACAGGCACGGCGAGGAAATATCATGTATATGCAGGATTGGGTTAATCGTTTGGATGCGTTCCTCCAGTTCAACGAAGAAGATATTTTACATGACAAAGGCAAGGTGACCGCTGCCATCGCAAAGGCGTTTGCAGAAAGTGAATTTGAAAAATTCCGTGTTTTGCAGGACAGAACATATCAGAGTGATTTCGACCGTCTTGTGGCAAATATCGAAGAAAACAGCAAACAAACAAAATAAATCAGGAAACCCCACGCTTCCGATTTTATTGTCAGAAGTGTGGGGCTTTTGTATCAGGTTTACAGATCATATACCAATTCGTGCAGAACGATTTCTTCCGCACGGTTACGGATACTGTTCATACGGCGCACCCATTCTATTTGATCAGCCGCTTTGAACGCTTCAGTTACGCCTTCCTGCTTTGCCATAGCTGAAACGATGTTTTCAATGCGCTCGTTGCAGACTTGATCGATTTCAGCTAAATGCTTGAACAGCGTTCCCTCCAGCACATAGTTGTTGTAGAGTATTTTACGGTACTTTTTCAGATAGCTGCGGCGCATACGCCCGTATTTGCCTATCTGATATTCGCCGTCATCCGGCAAAGTAATGTTGGGAATGAAATAATATCCCACTTGACGGTATGTACCGCCCATTTCTTCAAAGATAGTTTTCATAAAATTCAGCTCCTTTTGTGTTGATTTCCAGCGGTTATAAGGCTTTTTGACTCCTTTCTTACAACTGCTTTTCAATTCACCACAAATGAGCCGCAGTCATATGTATTAGGTGGCAGAAACAACCCTTTACATATTAACTCTTGATGGCTTATGGAGTTGCTCTCGCCCTGTAACTCATCATCGCGGCTCAAACGCTCATACAGTGGGGTGATTTTTTCATTTCTCATGGCTGTACCTCCTGAAACAAAAATGCTCTAAGTGATTGCTTCACTAACCATGACAAAAACCATGATTAAGAAGTCACTTAGAGCATACATCTCCGCTGGCCAATTTGTACTTTTTATACTGTTTGACCGCAAAGCAATCCGGCTTGCGCTTTTCGAGCCCGGCAAACATATAGTCCACCGCGTTCATAAAGTCCTCGTCATCCTCCTTGACCTCCATGCCGGAAATCATATCCACAAGGGTATTCATGTTCCGATCCTCGGCAGGCCCCTCGAAAATGATGTAGGCAATCAGGGCGCAGTACAAAAGCGTTTCCGATTTTGTCCAGAATGGATCGCCTTCCTTGCCTTCGCCCTTGGTGTTGGAAATCAGAGCATCCACGAATTTCAGAATATCGGCCTCGTTGCGGATATACGCCAGCGGGTTATAGTGCATGGATTTTGAAAAATCTATGCTGTTGAATACCTTGATTTTGTACCCGCGTTTTTGCAGGAAAGCCCCGACCTGTCCCAGCACACCACCTTTCGGGTCAGTAACCACATAGGAACTGTGACATTGTAAAAGGTTGGGCTTGAGCCAAAACCGGGTCTTGCCGCTGCCGGAGCCGCCCACCACCAACACGTTTTTGTTCCGGGCGTTCTTGGGGTCAGGCGGGCGGTTGCTCATCATCAGCCGTTCCGTTTTGGTCAGGATAATGTTGTCGGCAAACTTGGGAGCCATGAACGGCTCAATGTCCTTGGTGGTGCCCCACCGGGCAGAGCCGTACTCCATGCCGTGGCGGTACTTTTTTGCGTTTTTGCCACGCAGATAGACCGCCAGCCGTAACCCTGCGCCGCAGCACAAACCCACCAGCAAGTCAAGCGGATGCAGGCTGGGCAGAGGGTTTGCAAACGCCATCGGGATGGTGCCCATCATAGACATAATGCGTTCGCCCAGCTCTTTGCCCTCGGCAAGCCGCCATGCTTCACCGAGGTTCGTTGCCACCAGTCCCAGCAAAATATAGGGCAGATACAGTGCCAGCAGTTTTGTCAGCTTTTTCGTGGTCACAGTCCACGCTCCTGTTCCTTGTGCCGGACTTTGCCGGGGAGTTCTGCCGCTGCCTGCACCAGCTCATGCAGTTTTGCCAGCACAGAGGGGCGTTTGTCTTTGTTCAGCAGAGATGCCGAATACTCCTTGAACGCCGAATGGAAGGCTTCTGCGTCCGGGGCTTTGAAAAAGACCAGATACCGGGGCGGCACCTCGGAGGAGTCCTTGCGGATGGCGTAGTCGATGCCGTACTTTTTGGCATGGCGTTCCAAGCCACGGATGCCGGTCTTGCTGATCTCCACGCTGGACACGCCCCGGTTTTGCCGCAACAGGGTACGGACGCTCTGCTTGCCTTGGGATGCCTTGGATTGGTACAGCCGAAACGCCGCCTTTACCGCCCGGAGGACAGTCCGGGCAGACAGCTTCGTGGTGGAGATCATAATGTTGAATGACTTCTGTTCAATTTCTTCCTGCACTGCCATCACCTCGTGCAGCAGGATGCCGGCTTTGATAAGTTTATCAATGACTTCACCATTGGACAGCCCCGGATACATACTCTGGAAAATTCCGCTCTCGTTGACATAGCGGCACCTCAGTCAATGCAGATGCAGGGCAGCTTCTGGTCATCTGCCATCAGGGTGATGCTGTGGCTTGCCAGATACTTCTGGAACAGGTAGACCTCATCGATGGTCAAAGAGATGACCTCGCCGTCCATGTTGGTGCGAACCAGAATCACCGGGCCGGTCAGGTAGTGCTTGCCGCCCATCTTCAGCACCTGCGCCGGGTTGTAGCAGAGCAGCAGCGAGGTGTTGGGAAGGTTCAGGCAGGCATTATCCTCCTCAAAACAGGGCAGGATGCCCGGAGCTTCGTCCAGCGTGATGACGGTCAGCTCCATATCCGGGGCAATGGCTGCGAGGTAGACCTCGCCGCCCCGGTTTGCCGCCAGTGCAGCGCAGATACGCACATCAATGGTGATCTCCTCGGAGCGGATGGTACGGGTAGCGTTGTTTTTCATAGGCGTTTTCTCCTTTTGTTTGCAAAAGAAAAAGACCCCATCGGGTCTTTCGTTACGGTATAAGTCAGCGCTCATTCTGCCGCTGCTGTTTTCGCTGCCACTGTTCCAGCAACTTGATGATGGTGTCCTCCATCTGTTTCGGGGTGTAGCTGCGCGGGAAATACTTCCGCAGGATGTCGTTTTTGATAGTTACGGTGTCCTGCTCACTCTTCTTTTCCTGCCCCAAAATATCAAACGCCTTTTCATAGGTGAACTCACCACACTGCGCCATCTTCTTTAGTTGCTGAGCCTGCGATACAGATGGGGCATTTTGGGTACCATCCATGGCTTCTAAAAATTCCCGCTGTTGGCTTTCGTCCAAATAGGACAGTTCCACAGCGGGATTAAATGAAATTTTCTTTTCGTCCACCATGGCAAGCAGTTCGGGAACAAGGTTCGTCAACCGAATATACCGTTGAACTTGATTACGGCTATCTCCAGAATCTTTGGCTACTTTTTCATCTGCCCGCAACTTCGTCCCAAGTTGGGACGAAGTTAAATCTGACCTAGCACCTTGATTTTTCAGAGCTTCCAGCTTCATTTTATAGGCGAATGCCTTTTCACTGGGCAGAATGCTCTCACGCTGAAGATTCGAGTCAACCATAAGCAAAACCGCGGCATCATCATCCATTTGACGAACGATAACAGGCAGCGTATCCAGCCCAGCAAGCTGTGCCGCGTGCTGGCGGCGATGACCAGAAATAATCTCATATCCGCCCTCTGGACGGGGACGAACAATCAGCGGATTTGTAACACCAAGCAGCTTTATACTTTCTACCGTCTGGGTCATGGCTTCATCGTCCAGCACCTTGAAGGGGTGGTTGGTGAAGGGGTGCAGATCATCAATAGGAATCTGCCGTACCTGCTCCTGCTGTTCCTCCTGTCGGTTTTCCTCGGTGGAAAACAGGTCATCTAGCCCTTTCAGAGCTAAGTTTCCGCTGTCGATCGGCATCCGCCTGCACCTCCTTTGCAAGAGATTTGTAGGCTTCTGCCACCTTGCCCTTGGGGTCATAGGCAAAGATGCTCTTGCCTGCCGCACTGGTTTCTGCCGCACGGACGGAGCGGGGAATGGTCTGCTCAAACACCTTCAGGTTCTTTCCGTATGCCTGCCGGATCAGATTGCTGATCTGCTTTCCGTAGTTGGTGCGGCTGTCGGTCATAGTCAGCAGAATACCCTCGATTTTCAGTTTCGGGTTGATCTGCCGCCGGACCTTTTGGACGGTCTGCAAAAGCTGTTCCAGACCTTTTGCGGAAAGGTACTGTGCCTGCACCGGAATCAAGGCAGCGTCTGCCGCCGCCAGCGCGTTGATGGTGAGCATTCCCAGCGAGGGCATACAGTCCAGCAGAATAAAATCGTACTCCCGCTTGGCACTGTCCAGCACCTGTTTCAGCATCTTTTCCCGGTTCATGCTGTTTACCAGAGCCACTTCCAGCCCTGCCAGTTCGATGTTGGCAGGGATCAAGTCAACGCCCTCTGCGTGGTGCAGAATGCCCTCGCCGGGCTGGATGGGCTGGTCGTTCATGGCTTTCTGCATCAGGGTGGAAAGGGTGGTGGGCAGTTCATCGGGCTGCTGCCAGCCCATGCTAATCGTCAAAGACCCCTGTGGGTCGGTGTCCACCAACAGGACTTTTTTGCCCTCCATTGCCAGCCCAATGCCTAAGTTCTCACAGGTAGTGCTTTTCCCTACACCGCCTTTTTGATTGGTGACTGCGATAATCGTAGCTTTCTTTGCGATAACATCACCTCCCCGGAAAACCACACGCAAAGTCGTGGTTCGTTTTGTTCTGATAGTAGAGGTTCATGGTGGTGGGCGCATTGTAGAGCATCGCCAGCAGATACTGCTTCATGTTCCGCACTGGGGCGGTGTTTTCTGCCAGACAGCCTAGCACGAAACGGACGTGGTCGGCATTCAGCTTTTTCAGCCGGCTACATACCACCTCGGCGGGCTTGTCATCCCCGGCGATCCGCAACATCTTGCGTTTGGTGGAACAGGTATCCACAAGCAAGTCCACGATCTGGTAGATGGTATCCTCATCGTCCGGGAAGAGCCGGAGCAGAAGGTCTACCTCCAATGCCTGATAAAAATAATCCTCAAGCTGCTCCCGGATGTCCCCGGAATAGATAGGGTCAGGATCGTTCCACTCTGTTTTATTCATATCAGTCTTATTTGCTTGCGGTTTTGGCTGTTCCAGAATTGCACTTTCGACTGCACCAGAATTGCTGTTTGGGCAATTCTGTACTTGCGCTTTTGGCAGTCCAGACGAAAAGTCCTTGACGTAGATCAGGCTGGGCCTGCCCAGACCACGGCGTTTACGCTCGATGAGGTCGATGTCCTCCAACTCCCGGAACAGCTTGACCGCCTTGTGTTCGGCGCAGCAGAGGGATTCCTGCACTTCCCGGACTGTGTAGATGATATACACTCGCCCCTGCTTGTCCAGCCAGCCGTTTTTCACCGACAGGCTCATGCGGTCCAGCAGGATGCCGTACAGCGTCCGGGCATCCGTGGAGAGCTGCCGGAAGCGGCGGTCTTGGAACAACGCTTTTGGGATGCGGAAGTAGGAGAACAATTCGCCCGACTGACCATAGAAATAGTCCAGCGTCATTTGGTGTGTCCTCGGATTTTCAACTGTATGGGTGTGCTCATGTGGAAAACCTCCTTCCCGATTTCTGCAATAGAAAAAAGCTCACCTTCTTTTTTGAAAGTGAGCTATGTAGAAAATAGCTATTGCTTTTACGGTGGAAATGATGTACCCTTATGAAGAACGATACACACCACACAGGTTGTTCGGATTTTCATATGGGCATGGTAAAATGGTAACAGCAAGTGTCGAGTTTCGTACCCAAAAATTCTTGGGTACGGTTCTGGGTACGAAGAGCCATTTTAGACACGAAAAGACACCAAAAGTTACGTCAAAGTACACAAAGGTGTTTTTGCAGAACTATGAGATAGTCACAAGATTCCACAAGAAAAACGGAATTCCAAAATTAGCGACGTTCTCATAACCGCTTGGTCGCGGGTTCAAGTCCTGCCTGGCCCATAACAAAAAGAACCCCGGCTTAGGCTGGGGTTCTTTTTGTTATTTCGGGCCAGCGGACTTGAAGAAGCACGGCCGCCCGCAGGCGGCAACCGACAGCCCAGTGGGCTGTCGGTTAGTGCGCGGGTCCCAACGGCCAGGAACGTCTACCAAGAAAGCTGCCGTTTCCGGAGTACCTTCTGCTGCACTCTTTTTATCACGCAAGAATTTTGTCGAGCTGGAACTGAACGATGGTGTTCAACCGGTCGAGCCTCTCAGCTTCGAGCAAGATGCTCGGATGAGCTTTAAATCGGAACCCCTTCAGGTTTTTCAGATCCGAACGAATCGCATCTGTCAGAAGCCCCCTGGCCGTGGCGATGAAATCCGAACCGAGCCGGGGCGCACAATGGTGGATGCACCATTCCGTTTGTCTCAGCTGCTCACTGTCCAAATCGAACAAGAGACTGCGGTTATTGTCGAAGACCGGAGCCATTCTCTGCACCTGCATCGTGTCATTGTCGTACAGGACTCCGAAATTCCCGCTGTGGCGGTCGGTATTCAGGATGAGCGCATCCAGAATGCACATCCGCCGGAAAGCGTTCCCGCTTCCGATGCTCTCAAAATACCGCAGAAAACCAGAAATCGTGCGGTCTTTGGTCAGCACAGCGGCTTTTGCAAGGCCGTACTTCTCGCTGGTGAAAAGCGGACACTTTGAGATAAGTTCGCCATGGTAAAAACCGAGGTCATAAAGAACACTTTCCGGGCAGAGCTCGGCAGCCAGCTGTGCGGCCAGATACTCCGAGACCGGTTCCAACCCGAACACGCCGCCAGTTTTGTAGAGCTGTATCTCTGCGCCCTCCCGCACCCAGCACTTTGCATACTGGCCGTCCGTGCTGAACTCCGGGGAGGTAGAGGAAAAAATGGAACTTGAGAAAGAGCCGTCAAAAGCCGCTTCGGAAATGCCCTCATTGAAGGGGTTGCGATAAAGGGAAACGTCTTTCCAGCACAGCGCAGAATCGGCTTTCTTGACCCAGAACGTATCATTGAGGGAAAGCGCGTGGGCTACATCCAGATAGCCTTCCAGCGTGTCGCAGCCATATTCCCGGAGCAGCTGTGCAATGTAAGCCCGGTGCTTCGGAGCTTTGCGCCGTTCCAGAAAATCCGTTAAATTGGTGTAACCGAAAGGACGCAGACCGGTATGCCAGTTATCCTCCCGCGCGCTGGTCTCAAGATATTCATTCTGCTCGCAATGAAACTCCAACCAGACCGTGTCTTTGTTCAGAAGAAGATACTGCATCCATAACGCTCCTTTCCGAGCACTCCGCCCTTGCCCTCATTTTCAGAGATTTTGACAGATGAAACGATAGGCTCATCTTATCACGTTCCGCAGAATCCCAAGCAGCCGCTTCACATCAACAGGCTTTGCCAGATGGGCGTCCATGCCGACGGAGAGGGCTTTCTGGCGGTCCTCGTCGAAGGCGTTGGCCGTCATGGCGATGATGGGGATGGTGCGGTAATTGCCCGACAGACTGCGGATGAACTTCGCTGCCTGATAGCCGTCCATGTTGGGCATCTGGATGTCCATGAGGATGGCATCATAATAGCCCGCCGGGTGGGCCTTGAGCGCTTCGATACAGCGTTCACCGTCGGCAGTGCGCTCCACGGTAAGGCCGCTCTCTTCCAGAATGGTCACGACGATCTCTGCGTTGAGGTCGTTGTCCTCGGCCAGCAGGATGCGGCAGCCCCTGAGCCGGGCCGCGTCGCCCTCTGCGTCCTGCTCCTCTACCCTCTTCTGGGCCTCATCCGCCAGTGGGAATCCAAGGGTGATGGTCACAGTGGTTCCTGCGCCCGGCTTGCTCTGAACATCGATGCTGCCGTGCATCCACTCCACGAGAGCCTTCACGATGGGCAGGCCGAGGCCGGTGCCGATGACTTTGCTCTCGGTGCTGGTATGCTCACGGGTGAACTCCTCGAAGATATGGGGCAGATACTCCTCGCTCATGCCGATGCCGTCGTCCTGAACAGTAAAGGTGTAGCGGCCCGTCTTCGGCTTCTCAGCCGGCAGTTCCTTCACCGACACCGCAATATGTCCGCCCTCGGGCGTATACTTGATGGCGTTGCTGATGACATTCAGCAAGATCTCCCGCACTTTGGTGCGGTCGCTCACAATATAGGGATGTTCGACATCCGTATGGTAGGTGCAGGTCAGCTTTTTCTGCCGGACAGAGGGCTCGAAGACGTCCGAGAGCGTCTGCATCAGCGCACACAGGTCGCCGGTTTCTTCTTTCAGCACAGCCTTGCCGCTCTCGATGCGGGCCATTTCCAGCACATAGTTGATGAGCGAGAGCAGAAATGCGCTGGACGAGCGTATCTTCTCGGTGTAATCCAGCACCTTGTCCTTCTCGTCGATGTGCTTTTCCAGAAGCTCCGAAAAGCCGATGATGGCGTTCATCGGGGTGCGGATGTCATGGCTCATATTGAACAGGAAGCGGGTCTTTGCCTCGTTGGCTGCCCGGGCCTCCTGCGCAGACTTTTCAAGGGCCGCTTCGTGCTGCAGGTCCTTCCGGTGCCGGTTCATGAGCTCCCAGCAGGCATAGGCCGCCATCATGCCGATGATGGCGGCGATGACGATGTCCAGCGAGAGCTGCTGTTCCGAGAACCACCCGGCTTTCGGGATGATCTCAAAATACCATGTATCGTTGGGGACGCTGCACGCAACTTCCAGCGCGTTGCCGGGGAAATCCTCTTCGCTCTCCGCGATGACGATCTTTTCGCCGGTATAGGGGTCTTTTTTCCAGATTTGATACCGGTAGCCCGCCTCCTCCATCTTGTCCAGCTCGACCTCCTCCATGAAGTTGTCCCACTGTAAAACAAGGATGGAGAAGCCCCAGAACGAGCGCTCCCCCTTTTTACTATAGGTATAGATGGGGTCAAACAGCAGCGCGCCCGTTCCGCCCTGCACCAGCTCGAAGGGACCAGCGATGGTGTACATCCCGCTGTTCCTGGCAAGGTTTGCTTCCTTTTTGCGGGCGGGATTATGCAGCACATCGAGCCCGATGGCCGCCTCGTTGCCCGCTACCGGATACACCTGGGAGACGACGCCGTCTTTCGCCAGCTCGTGGGTCTTGATGACGCTGCTGCCATCCTGCATATTGCCGGATATACCTGCAAACTCCTCTTCACGGAGCACATGGCCCGACTCGATATATTTTTTGATGAAGTCCGATTCTGCCAGATAGCGGTTCAGCTGGGAAGACACGCGGCTGATGGTGGACTCGGCCGCATAGACAGCCCGCAGCCGCTCGTCTTTTTCCTGATTGAGCGAGAGAAGCCGGAGCGAAAACAGGGCCGCCGCAAATGTGAGCAGAAAGACCACTGCGGGCAGGACGACGTCCCTGCGGGCAAATTTTTTGAGTGCCATTGCTCGTTTCCTCCTGTTCCGGCATTTCCGTTTTATCCCATTATAAGAAATCCGGGTGCAAAAGTAAATCATCCGCCCCCGAAAATTCACAAAAGCATACAATAATGGAAAAAGCCCGGTGGTTTCAACAAACCATCGAGCTTTTTCTTGGCGGAGTAGGAGGGATTTGAACCCTCGCGCCGTTGTTTAGACGACCTACGCCCTTAGCAGGGGCGCCTCTTCGGCCTCTTGAGTACTACTCCAGAGCAAAGTGCGTTACACTTATTCAAAAAAATGGCGGAGAGAGTGGGATTCGAACCCACGGTACGTTGCCGTACGGCAGTTTTCAAGACTGCTTCCTTAAACCACTCGGACATCTCTCCTCGTGGACACTCGCACACACCGTACCGAATGCCTATTTAATTTACCAGATTTCCGGCCTTCTGTCAAGCCCAAATTGAAACTTTTTTCGTCCAGCCCTGCAAATCCCCCTCACGCGACAACCTTTTTTTGGCTGGCCGCTCACTTTTCTCTTTACAAAAACATCTTTTTGTTGTACAATAAAAGCATAAAATATTGACCTCGGAGTAAAGGAGTGTACGACCATGTCGTTTTCAGAGCTTTTGAAGCAGTGCCGCAAGCAGAAGGGGATCAGTCAGGCTGAGCTGGCATCCAAACTGGGGGTGACCCAGCAGGCCGTCGGCAAATGGGAAAGCGGCAAATCCTCCCCCGACCCCGCCACGGTGGCCCGCATCGCTGAGATTTTGAGCACCACAGCCGATTTCCTGCTGGGGCTCTACCGTCCGGTGTCCAACGTGACCACCCCCGAGGAGCGTTTCTTCGGCAACTACGCCGAGAGCCTCATCCCGGTCATCGGCACCGTGAAGGCCGGGTACGGCGCACTGGCCTTTGAGGAGGATTATGGGCAGGAGTATGCCCGCGTCAAGGACCCCTCCAACTACTTCTACCTCGTCGTGCGCGGCGACAGCATGGAGCCCCGCATCCAGGACGGTGACCTTGCCCTTGTCCACAAGCAGGACACGCTGGAAAACGGCGACCTGGGTGTGCTGGTCTACGGCGACGAGGGCGAAGGCACCCTCAAGCGGTATATCCAGCGGGGCAACTGCGTCGTTCTGCAGCCCTTCAACCCCGCTTACAACGAGCTGGTCATCAAGGGTGAGGACCTGAACCGCCTGCACATCGCGGGCCGCGTGGTCGAGACGAAGGCCAAGTGGTGAGTCTCTCCCCTGCCCCACGGCGCTTCTGATCAGCAGCTGTGGGGGTAAGGGGGAGATATCCCCTTCTGGGAGGTATCTTTCTATGGAACAGTCCCTGATGGACAAGCTCACCATCTTGGCCGACAGCGCAAAATATGACGTGGCCTGTACGTCCAGCGGCGCGTCCCATCCGGCGAAGCGCGGCACCATCGGCAGCTGCTATGCGCCGGGCTGCTGCCACGCCTTTACCGCTGATGGCCGCTGCGTCAGCCTGCTGAAAGTCCTGATGAGCAACTGCTGCGCCTTCGACTGCAGCTACTGCGTCAATCGGAAGTCTAACGACGTTCCCCGGGCCACTTTTTCGCCCCGGGATCTGGCAGAACTGACCATCGAGTTCTACCGCCGCAACTACATCGAGGGACTTTTCCTCTCCAGCGCCGTGCTGGGGACCCCCGACTACACCACCGAGCGGATGCTCACCGTTCTGCGGCTGCTGCGGAACGAATATCACTTCGGCGGCTACATCCATGCCAAGACCATCCCCGGCACAAGCCCCGAGCTCATCCAGCAGATGGGCTACCTCGCCGACCGCCTCAGCGTCAACGTCGAGCTGCCCAGCGAGCAGAGCCTCCATCTTCTCGCCCCCGACAAGGGCCGCCACTCCATCTTCCGGCCCATGAAGCAGATCTCGGTGGCAGGTGAAGAGAGCCGTCAGGAGCTGACCCTCTACCGCCACGCGCCCAAGTTCGCTCCCGCCGGCCAGAGCACCCAGATGATCGTCGGTGCGTCGCCCGAGACGGACTACCACATTTTGCAGCTGTCCGAGGGGATGTACCAGAAATACGGCCTCAAGCGGGTGTTCTACTCGGCCTATATCCCGGTGTCGGACGACACCCGCCTGCCCGCGCTGGACACGAAGCCGCCGCTCCTGCGGGAACACCGGCTCTATCAGGCCGACTGGCTGCTGCGGTTCTACCAGTTCAAGGCCGACGAGATACTGGATCAGGACAACCAGAGCTTCAACCCCTATCTCGACCCGAAATGCAGCTGGGCCGTCCAGCACTACGGGCTGTTCCCGGTGGACGTGAACCGCGCCCCCTTCGAGATGCTGCTGCGGGTGCCGGGCATCGGCCCCAAGAGCGCCCGCCGCATCCGGGACGCCCGGCGGCTGTCGGCCCTCGGCCTCGACGAGCTCAAGCGGATGGGCGTCGTGCTCAAGCGGGCGCAGTATTTCATCACCTGCCGGGGCTTTTCCGGGGCGCACCCGGGCCGGGGCAGCGCCGGACGGGAGCGCATCACCCGGGCGCTCATCGACCCCAACGTCTTCAGCGCCGGGGCCGAGCAGCTGAGTATGTTCGCACCGCCCGCCGTTGACCGGCTGGGGGGGCCGGGCGGGCCGGCCCCCGGGGGCCCGCCGACCGCCTCCT
>OCPP01000652.1_pt1 | contig 23673 bp, 17 predicted proteins | sample 1538211 | NCBI WGS metagenome assembly OCPP01 (sample SAMEA2580193, study PRJEB22360) | human gut metagenome | biome: human gut; feature: human-associated habitat; material: faeces | place: Denmark | collected 2008/2010
AATTAATTTAAAGATATAAATTTTATCAAAGGTAAATAAAAATACTAATAGATAAATAAAAAATAATTCATTGACAAAAATAAACCCAATTGGTAATATTTAATTGACACGAAAAATGTTAATTAAAAATAAAATAATATTCGTGTTTTGAAGCGAGGTGTAGGATGCGAGGTATTAAGTGTATTTTTGTAGAAAAAAAGGATGGCTTTAATATTGAAGCTAATAGTTTATTAGAAGATTTTAAAAATAATTTAAGGATAAAAAATCTTCAAGCTGTAAGAGTAGTAAATAAATATATATTAGATGAAATGAATGAAGAAAATTATAAAAAATCTTTATATACAATATTTGCTGAAAAGACAGTAGATAATTTATACGAAGAAAGCTTTCCAATATCGCCTGATGAAATAGTATTTGCTGTAGAATTTTTACCAGGACAATATGATCAAAGAGCTGATTCGGCATCAAAATGTATTGGATTAGTAGGTGCTGAAGAAAATGTTGAAGTAAAAACAGCTAAAGTTATAGTTTTAAAGGGGAAATTAACAAAGGAAGATATAGAAAAAATCAAATCTTATTATATAAATCCTGTAGACTCAAGGGAAGTATCGCTAAGTAATAAAGAGCTTTATTCTAAATTATCAGAACCTAAAGATGTAGAAATACTTTATGATTTTGTTAAAAAAGATAAAAAGGAAATAGAAAAATTTCATAAAGAATTAGGGCTTGCAATGAGTGTAGATGATTTATTGATGATAAGGGACTATTTTAAAAGTGAAGAAAGAATACCAACAATTACAGAAATAAAAGTAATAGATACTTATTGGTCAGATCATTGCAGACATACAACATTTAGTACTTCAATTGAAGATATAAAATTTGAAAAAGGTAAATTAAATAATGCAGTACAAAAATCTTATGAATCGTATTTAAAATCAAGAGATTTTGTTTATGAAAAAAACAATAAAGATGAGACCTTAATGGATATAGCAGTTATTGCCATGAAGGAAATGAGAAAAAGAGGAATGTTAGATGACTTGGATATTTCAGAGGAAATAAATGCTTGTTCAATAAAGGTTAATATAGAAACAAATAATGGTATTGAAGAATATTTAGTAATGTTTAAAAATGAAACACATAATCACCCAACTGAAATTGAACCTTTTGGTGGAGCAGCAACTTGTTTAGGAGGAGCAATAAGAGATCCACTATCGGGGAGAACATATGTATATCAGGCAATGAGAGTTACAGGTGCGGCAGATCCAACAGTACCTGTAGAAGAAACTTTAAAAGGAAAATTACCACAAAGAACAATTACTTTAGGTGCAGCTCATGGTTATAGTTCATATGGAAATCAAATAGGATTAGCAACAGGACAAGTTTCAGAAGTATATCATCCAAATTATGTTGCTAAAAGGATGGAAATTGGAGCAGTTATAGCAGCAGCTCCAAGTAAAAATGTAATAAGAGAAGAACCTAAGGCTGGTGATATAGTAATACTTCTTGGAGGTAGAACAGGAAGAGATGGAGTTGGTGGAGCAACTGGTTCATCAAAAGGGCATACTGAAGAATCAATAAATAAGTGTGGAGCAGAAGTTCAAAAAGGAAATCCTCCAACAGAAAGAAAAATACAAAGATTATTTAGAAATCCTAAAGTTGCTAAAATGATAAAGAGATGTAATGACTTTGGGGCTGGTGGAGTTTCTGTAGCTATTGGAGAATTAACAAGAGGATTGGATATTAATTTAGATAAGGTTCCTAAGAAATATGAGGGGTTAGATGGAACTGAAATTGCAATTTCTGAATCACAAGAAAGAATGGCTGTAGTGGTAGCTAAAGAAGATGTAAAAGGGTTCATAAATTTATCTAAAGAAGAAAATTTAGAAGCAGTTGCTGTTGCAGAAGTTACAAATAATGAATGTTTAAGAATGTATTGGAGAGGAAAGGAAATAGTTAATTTAAAAAGAAGTTTCTTAGATACAAATGGTGCAAAACAAGTAACAAATGTAAAAGTTAAGTTGCCAGGGGAATATCCTTTAGCAGTTGGAGATATAAATGTTAAAGAGGAATGGATAAAAAATTTATCAAAATTAAATGTTGCTTCACAAAAGGGATTAGTTGAGAGGTTTGATTCAACAATAGGTTCTGGAACAGTTCTTATGCCATATGGAGGTAAATATTCAGCAACAGAACAAGAAGCAATGGTTGCTAAGATTCCAGTATTAAATGGTGTAAGTGAAGAAGCAACAATAATGAGTTATGGATTTAATCCAGATTTAGGAGTTTGGAGCCCATATCATATGGCATATTACTCAATAATAGAAGCAGTTACAAAACTTGCAGCTGTAGGTGGAGATTACAGAAAAGTAAGATTAACTCTTCAAGAGTATTTTGAGAAATTAGGAAAGAATCCAGAAAGATGGGGAAAACCATTTGCTGCATTGCTTGGAGCATATCAAGCTCAAGTTGATTTAGGGATACCTGCAATTGGAGGTAAAGATTCTATGTCAGGAAGTTTTGGAAATTTAGATGTGCCTCCAACATTAGTAGCATTTGCTGTTGGAATTGAAAAAGCAAAAAATATAATTAGTGCAGAGTTTAAAAAAGTAGGATCTAAATTAGTATTATTAATGGCTGAAAAAAATGAAGATTTTACTTTAAAAGTAAATCAATATAAAAGAAATTTAGAAAGATTATATGAGCTTATTTTAGAAGGAAAGGTGATATCAGCATCAAGTGTTAAATTTGGGGGAGTTGCAGAAACAATATCTAAAATGGCATTTGGAAATAAAATTGGGGTTGAATTCTTTAATTTAAGTAAAGAGGAGCTTTTTGGACTAAATTATGGAACTTTAGTTTTAGAAGTAAACCAAGAAGTAAATATAAATAAAGAATTTAAAGGATGCGCTTATAAGGCAATAGGCTATACAACTGAAGAAGAAACAATAACTTCTAAAGAGTTTGATTTGAATTTGAAATTAAATATTTTAGAAAATGCTTATGAAAAAAATTTATCAAAGGTATTTAAAATTAAAACTAATGATAAAAATGAAAAAGTAAAAGAAGTTTTATATAAAGAATCAAATAATAAATCACCAGTTATAAAAATTGCTAAACCAAAGGTAATAATTCCAGTATTTCCAGGTACAAATTGTGAATATGACTGCGAAAGGGAATTTAAGAAAGCTAATGCAGAAACAAAAACATTAGTATTTAGAAATTATTCTAAGGAAGCATTTGTAGAATCAATTGAAAACTTAGAAAAGCAAATTAGAGAAAGTCAAATAATAATGTTACCTGGAGGATTTTCAGCTGGAGATGAACCTGATGGTTCAGGTAAATTTATAGCAACTGTATTTAGAAATGAAAAAATTAAAGATGCAGTTATGGATTTATTAAAAAATAGAGATGGATTAATATTAGGAATTTGTAATGGCTTCCAAGCATTAATCAAATTAGGATTAGTACCTTATGGTGAAATAATTGATATTGAAGAGGAAATGGCAACATTAACTTATAACGAAATTAATAGACATATGAGTTCAATAATTCAAACTAAGGTTGTTTCTAAGAAATCACCTTGGTTTAACAAAGTCAATTTAGGGGATATTCATAATGTAGCAATTTCTCATGGAGAAGGAAGATTTGTTGCACCAGAAAAGTTAATAAAAGAATTAATAAAAAATGGACAAGTAGCAACTCAATATGTTGATAATAAAGGAAATATATCATTAAATATGCCATTTAATCCAAATGGATCAATGCTTGGAATAGAAGGAATAACAAGTCCAGATGGAAGAGTTCTTGGTAAAATGGGTCATTCTGAAAGAATTGGAGATAATTTATACAAAAATATACCAGGAAACTTTAATCAAAAGATTTTTGAATCAGGAGTGGAATACTTTAGGTAATTAGTAGTTTGGAGTTTGAAGTTAGGAGTTAAGGAAAAAATTCAGCTTGGGCTGAATTTTAGAAAAGAGAATATATTTTCAAGAAATTCCCTGAGGAATTTCATCATAAACTACAAACTACTCACTAGTTAAAGATGGCAAGTGACAAGTTAAGGATGAAACTCCTTGGGAGTTTCTGAGAATATATTTTTAAGAAATGCCCTAAGGAATTTCATACATAACTATTAACTACAAACTAAAATAGGGGGTTTTTATGAAAGTAGCAATATTTTTTGGATCTAAATCTGATACTGAAATAATGAGAGGGGCAGCTAAGTGTTTAAAGGAATTTGGAGTTGAATATAAAGCATTTATATTATCGGCTCATAGGGTTCCAGAAAAATTAGAAGAGGTTTTAAAAGAAATTGAAATACAGGGATGTAAGGTTATAATAGCAGGAGCTGGGCTTGCAGCACACTTGCCAGGTGTAATAGCTTCTAAAACAATAATACCTGTGATAGGAGTTCCTTGTAAGGGAGCTATTGAAGGGTTAGATGCATTATTTTCAATTGTACAAATGCCAAAGACAATTCCAGTTGCAACAGTTGGTATAAATAATTCTTATAATGCAGGAATGTTAGCTGTTCAAATGTTATCAATTGGAGATGAAAGTTTAAAAGATAAATTAATTAAATATAGAAAAGAAATGAAGAGAAAATTTATAGATGAAAATGGTGAAGGAGTAGATTTGTAATGGGTAAATTAGAAAAATTGTATGAAGGTAAAGCAAAAAAAATATATGCTACAGAAAATCAAGAAGAAGTAATAATTTATTATAAAGATGATGCTACAGCATTTAATGGAGAAAAGAAGGAACAAATTGAAAATAAGGGTATTTTAAACAATGCAATAACTTCAATGATATATGGAATGTTAAATAAAGAAGGTATTCCAACTCATTTTATTGAAAAATTAAATGATAGAGAGCAATTATGTAAAAAGATTGAAATGATACCATTAGAAGTTATAGTTAGAAATGTTGCAGCTGGCTCAATGGCAAAAAGATTAGGGTTAGAAGAAGGCAGTGAATTAAAAGTAACTGTATTTGAATTATCATATAAAAATGATGCATTAGGAGATCCATTAATAAATGATTATCATGCAGTTGCTATAGGTATAACAACTTTTGAGGAATTAGCAAAAATTTATTCTTTAACATCAAAAATTAATGAATTTTTAAAGGAAATGTTTTTAAAATCTAATATAAAATTAATAGATTTTAAATTAGAATTTGGAAGATGTAATGGAGAAATTGTATTAGCAGATGAAATTTCACCAGATACATGTAGATTATGGGATGCAACAACTGGAGAAAAGTTAGATAAAGATAGATTTAGAAGAAATCTTGGAAATGTTAAAGAAGCATATGTTGAAATATTAAAAAGAATAAGTTAGGCAAGGGAAGCAAATGGCAAGTTCAAGTGATAAGTGACAAGTGGCAAATTACAAGTTAGGGATGAAATTCCTTAGGGAATTTCTTAGATTATATTTTTCCAAAATTCAGCTTAAGCTGAATTTTTACCTAAACTTGAAACTTATGACTTGTCACTTGAAACTAGTTAAAAGTGATTAATCGGGGGGATTAAAGGTATGAATCCAAAGTTAGATAATATAACAATTGATCTAAGTAATGATAAATTTAAAGAAGAATGTGGAGTCTTTGGGATTTATTCTAATAAGTCATTAGATTTAGCTTCGGTAATATATTATGGATTATATGCACTTCAACATAGAGGTCAAGAAAGTGCTGGTATAGCAGTTGCTAATGGAGAAGATATAAATATTAAAAAAGGTATGGGGCTTATAACAGAAGCTTTTTCTCAAGAAGATATAAATAGTTTAAAGGGTTTTACTGGAATTGGACATGTTAGGTATTCAACAAGTGGTGATACTAGAATAGAAAATGCACAACCATTATTAAGTCAAACAAAGTTAGGGCCAATAGCTATGGCACACAATGGAACTTTAGTTAATGCAGATGTTATTAAAGAGTTATTAGAAGATGGAGGGCATATATTTCATACATCAATTGACTCAGAAGTAATTGCTAATTTAATTGCAAGAGGTGCTAAAAAAGGTGTTGAAAGAGCGGTATTAGATGCCATTCAAGCTGTTAGAGGTTCATTTGCAATGGTTATATTAACTAAAGATAAGCTTATTGGTGTAAGAGATCCTCATGGAATAAGACCTCTTTGTTTAGGTAAAATTGAAGAAGGTTATATATTAGCATCTGAAAGTTGTGCTTTGGATGCTATAGGTGCTGAATTAATTAGGGATGTTGAGCCAGGTGAAATAGTTGTAATTGATGAATGTGGAATAAATTCATATAGATATTCTGAAAATACACAATGTCAAACTTGTGCATTTGAGTACATTTACTTTGCAAGACCAGATTCTATTATAGATGGATTAGATGTTCATGAATCAAGAGTTAGAGCAGGAGAACAATTATATAGAGAAAATCCAATTGAAGCAGATATAGTTATTGCAGTTCCAGATTCAGGAACGCCAGCAGCTATAGGATATGCTAAAGCTTCAGGAATACCTTATGATACTGGATTTGTAAAGAATAGGTATGTAGGAAGAACTTTCATAACTCCTTCTCAGGAAGTTAGAGAAAGAGCTGTAGCTGTTAAATTAAATCCTTTAAAAGTAAATATTAAAGATAAGAAAGTTGTGCTTATAGATGATTCAATAGTAAGAGGGACAACATCAAAACATTTAGTTGAATCTTTAAGAAGAGCAGGAGCAAAGGAAGTTCACTTTTTAGTTGCATCACCAGTAGTTCAATATCCATGTTATTTTGGAATTGATACTCCTTATAGAAAAGAACTTATAGGTGCTAATCATTCATTAGAAGAAATAAGAGAAATAATTGGTTGTGATTCTTTAGGATATTTAAGTATGGAAGGTATGTATAAGTGCTTTAATACAAATCAAGGGTATTGTGTAGGATGCTTTAATGGAATATATCCTGTTGCAACACCAATAGAAGGTGAAAGGTAGGGAATTTAAATGATAACTTATAAAGATTCTGGAGTTAATATAGAAGAGGGATATAAATCAGTAAAGCTAATAAAAGAATATGCACAAAAAACAATTAGTAAATATGTTTTAAATGGTCTTGGAAGTTTTGCTGGAATGGTTGAATTACCAAAGGGATATAAAAATCCAGTTTTAGTTTCAGGTACAGATGGTGTAGGAACTAAGCTTGAATTAGCATTTAAAAGTAATAAGTACGATACAGTTGGAATTGATTGTGTAGCTATGTGTGTAAATGATATTTTGTGTCATGGAGCAAAGCCATTATTTTTCTTGGATTATATAGCTTGTGGAAAACTAGAAGCAGAAGTAGCAGCAGAATTAGTTAAGGGTATTTCACATGGATGTATTATGTCAGATTGTGCTTTAGTTGGTGGAGAAACTGCTGAAATGCCAGGTTTTTATAAAGAAGGAGAATATGATATTGCAGGGTTTGCAGTAGGTATTGTTGATAAAGATAAAATAATAAATGGAAAAAATATAAAGCCAGGAGACAAGTTAATTGGTATTGCTTCTTCAGGAATACATTCAAATGGATTTTCTTTAGTTAGAAAGTTATATACAAATTTAAATGAAGAATTTAATGGAAAAGAGATTTGGAAAACATTAATTACTCCAACAAAGATATATGTTAAGCCAATATTAAGATTAATTGAAAAGTATGATATTAAAGGTATGTCTCATATAACAGGTGGAGGATTTATTGAAAATATTCCAAGAATGTTTAATGGTTTAAAATTAACAGCAGAAATAAAGAAAGATAGTTATCCATTACCAGCAATATTTGAAGATATGATAGAAAAAGGGGTAAATAGAAATCATATGTATAACACATTTAATATGGGAATTGGATTTGTATTATGTGTTGATGAAAAAGATGTGGATGCTGTTATAAAAGAGCTTTATGAATTAGGGGAGAAGGCTTATGAAATTGGGGTTGTAACAGCTGGAGGTGAAGGAGTTTGCTTAAAGTAGCAGTACTTGTATCTGGTAGCGGGTCAAACTTGCAATCAATTTTAGATTATGGACAAGCTTCCTTTAAAGTGGAAATGGTTATTGGAAGTAAAGAAGGAATATATGCACTAGAAAGAGCTAAAAACAAGAACATTCCAACATATGTTGTTTCTAAAGAGGAATATGGCAGTGAAATTTCAAATAAGATATTAGAATTAACCAAGAATAGAGTTGATTTAATAGTTTTAGCAGGATATCTTTCCATATTAGATGGTGATATATTAAAAGAATTTAAAGATAAAATAATAAACATTCATCCTTCACTTATACCAAGTTTTTGTGGAGATAAAATGTATGGAATACATATTCATAATGCAGTAAAAGCTTGTGGGGTTAGATTTACTGGATGTACAGTTCATTTTGTTAATGAAAAAGTAGATGGTGGGGCAATAATTCTTCAAGAAGTAGTTCCAGTATATTTTGATGATACTGCAGAAGATATACAAAAGAGGGTATTAGTAGAAGAGCATAAATTATTACCTAAAGCTATTGATTTAATAAGTAAAGATAAAATTGAGATTATAGACGGCAGAGTAAATATTTTAAAGTAGGGGGATTTTTACATGATTAAAAGAGCATTAATTAGTGTATTTGATAAAAATGGAATTTTAGATTTTTCAAAATTTTTAATAGAAAATGGAGTTGAGATTATTTCAACTGGAGGCACGTATAAACACTTAAGGGAAAATGGTGTTACTGTAACAGAAATTAATGAAGTTACAAATTTCCCAGAAATGCTAGATGGAAGAGTTAAAACTCTTCATCCAATTATTCATGCAGGAATACTTGCTATAAGAAATAATGAAGAACATATAAAAACTATAAAAGAAAAAAATATTGAAACTATAGATATGGTTATAGTTAATTTATATCCATTCTTTAAAAAGGTAAGAGAGGATTTAAATTTTGAAGAAAAGGTTGAATTTATAGATATTGGTGGGCCAACGATGCTTAGAGCAGCAGCTAAGAATTTTCAAGATGTTGTAGTTGTTTCAGATGTCTCTGATTATGAAGTTGTAATGAATGAAATTAAGCAAACTGGAGAAGTGAGTTATAAGTTAAGAAAGAAGCTTGCTGGAAAGGTATTTAATTTAATGAGTGCTTATGATGCAGCAATATCTAATTTTATGTTAAGTGATGAAGAAGAATATCCAGAATATCTTTCAATTTCATATAAGAAGAAGCAAGGTTTAAGATATGGTGAAAATCCACATCAAAGTGCTGCATATTATGTTTCAAATGAATTTGATGGTGGTATGAATGATTTTGATATATTAAATGGTAAAGAACTTTCTTACAATAACATTAAGGATTTAGATATTGCATGGAAGGTTGTTAATGAATTTCAAGAAACAGCTTGCTGCGCATTAAAGCATAATACTCCATGTGGTGTTGCAGTAGGTAAGACTACTATAGAAGCTTATACTAAAGCACATGATGTGGATCCAACTTCAATATTTGGTGGAATAGTTGCTATTAATAAGAAAATTGATAAAGTTACAGCAGAAGAAATGGTGAAAATATTCTTAGAGGTAGTTGCAGCTCCAGATTTTGATGAAGATGCTTTAGAAATTTTAAAAGCTAAGAAAAATTTAAGAGTTATTAAATGTAATGTTAAACCATGTGATAAGAAGTTTATGGTAAGTGTTGATGGTGGAATATTAGTTCAAGAAGAAGATATTAAACTTTTAGATGAATTAAAAGTTGTTACAGAAAAAGTACCAACTGAAGCTGAAATTAGAGATTTAGTATTTGGAATGAAGGTAGTTAAGTATGTTAAATCAAATGCTATAGTTACAGTTAAAGATGGTGTTGCTGTAGGAATTGGTGGAGGACAAGTTAATAGAATTTGGCCAACAATTGAGGCTCTAAAAAGGGGTAAGGGAGCTACTATATTAGCTTCAGATGCATTTTTCCCATTTAGAGATATAGTTGATGAATGCTCTAAGTATGGAATTAAAGCAATAATTCAACCAGGTGGTTCAATAAGAGATAAAGAATCAATTGATGCTTGTAATGAACATGGAATTGCTATGGTGTTTACTGGGATTCGTCACTTTAAACACTAGAACTAAGAACTAGTTAAGAGTGACAAGTGGAAGGAAGTTAGGAGTTAGTAGTTAAGGATGAAACTCCTAGTGGAGTTTTTAAAAATAAAAATTTAAGAAGTTCAACAAGGAATTTCAACATCAACTACTAACTACAAACTATAAAAGTGGTTTCTGAAAATATATTTTAAAATTCAGCTTAAGTTGAATTTTTACCTAAACTTATCACTTGCCACTTGAAACTCTCTAGGGAGTTTCCATATTAACTACAAACTAAAAACTAAACACTAAATTGGGGGTATTATAATGAAAATATTATTAGTTGGTTCTGGTGGAAGGGAGCATGCTATTGCTTGGAAATTAGCTCAGAATAAAAATGTAAGTAAAATATTTGTAGCACCTGGTAATGGTGGAACTGCACTTGAAAATAAATGTGAAAATATTAATATAACTGATTTAAATGAATTAGTTGAATTTGCAAAAGAAAATAATATTGATTTTACTTTTGTAGGACCAGAAGAGCCATTAACTAATGGCATAACTGATAAGTTTAAGAAGGTAGGTCTTAAGTGTTTTGGGCCAGATGCAAGAGCGGCTCAATTAGAGGGAAGTAAAACATTTGCTAAAGAGTTCATGAAGAAATATGGAGTTAAAACAGCTCAATATGAAATATTTACTGATTACAATTTAGCTAAAGAATATTTACAAAAATGTGACTATCCAATAGTTATTAAAGCAGATGGATTAGCATCAGGAAAAGGTGTTGTAATTGCAAGAACTAGAGAACAGGCTATGAATACAATTGATGACTTCATGATTTTAGATATTTTTAAAGGTGCAGGTAAAAGTATTGTTATTGAAGAGTTCTTAGAAGGGATAGAAGCTTCAATTCTTTCAATTACTGATGGTAAAACCTTAATACCATTTATTTCAGGAAAAGATCATAAGCAAATTTTTGATGGGGATAAGGGACCAAACACTGGGGGTATGGGAGTTATAGCACCAAATCCATTTGTTACTGAAGATGTGATGAAGGATTTTGAAGAAAATATAGTTGCTAATACTTTAAGGGGAATTGAAGAAGAAGAATTTGATTTTAAAGGAATTATTTTCTTTGGTTTAATGATAACTAAAAAAGGAACCTATTTATTAGAATATAATGTGAGAATGGGCGATCCTGAAACTCAATCTATTTTAGTTTTAATGGAAAGTGATTTAGTTGATTTAGTACAAGCGGCTTTAGATAGTAAATTAGATGAAGTTGAAGTTAAATGGTATGAAGGAAGTTGTGTTAATATAGTTTTAGCTTCTAAGGGATATCCAGAAAAGTTTGAAAAGGGATTTAAAATTACTATTGAGGAAGGTATTAATAATAAGGTATTTTTAGCTGGTGCCCAATTAGTAAATGGAGAATTAATAACTAGTGGGGGAAGAGTTTTATCGCTTGTTGGTAAGGGAAAAACTATAGAAGAAGCTAGAAAAGAAGTCTATAAATTAACAAATATGGTTGATTTTAAAGGGAAATATTTTAGAAAAGATATATAAATTCACATTTTACTATAAAATATGATTTAAATAATAGACTATATTTTATTATATGGTTAATACTGAATTTTAAATATAATTAATTTATTTTGAATTAGACTAAATCTTAAAGATAGTATTTGTAATGATTTAGGAGGAGTTAATCATTATTCAAAATAAAGCTAAATAATAAATCCACGCAAAAATGTCGTGGATTTATTATTTGCAGTGAATTAAGTTTGTCCATCCTAACTTATCACTTATAACTTGCCACTTATAACTTGCTACTTGTCACCTTTAACCAGTTTGTAGTTTTTAGTGAGTAATTTGTAGTTATAGATGAAATTCCTCATGGAATTTCTTAAAAATATATTCTCAGAAACTCCCAAGGAGTTTCATCCCTAACTTGTCACTTGCCACTTGCAACTTGTCACTATCTAAGCTTGTCACTATCTAACCTTGTTAGTTGAAATTGTCAGTAAGAAGTCCTGAATTATTAGTAGTATTAAAAAAGTTATTATTAAATGGAGTGTTAAGTGTATTAAAGCTTGTATTATTAAGATTGGTGTCATTGCACCAGCCATTATTAAATGCACTACAACGAAATATATTTCCATAACTTCCCCAAAAGCTACTAGGACTAAATCCACCACCACCAAATAATAATACTATAGCTATGGTATAAAAAAATGGGTTATTAAAGAGTAATGAAAGGTTTTCAAACTCATTATTGTTATTACAGCAAAAATGATTTGAATTAGGGCAATCTATTGACATGTATCTCATCTCCTATCATTGGATTATATATTATATAATATTAAAAAGATATAATATTGTTTAAAATAAAAAATGTGTAAACATAAAGAATTTAAAAAGGGATTTAAATATAATTATTATTGGTATATAATATTATTTATAAAATAAATTTAGAAAAATGAAAAATGTAGTATGTAAACAAAAGAAGGGATGAAGTAAAATAATGAATGAATTTTTAAAACAAGCTAATTTAATTAAAGATGAAATTATAAACTATAGAAGAACTATTCATAAAAATCCTGAAGTTGGGGCTGAATTACCAAAAACAAAGGCATATGTAATGGAACAATTAAAAAAAATGGGGTACGAGCCTAAGGAAATATGTGAAAGTGGTATAGTAGCTACACTTGAAGGAAATAAATCAGGAAAAACATTTTTATTAAGAGCTGATATGGATGCTCTTCCAATGAAGGAAAATAATGAGTGTGATTTTAAAGCAGAAAATGGATGTATGCATTCATGTGGTCATGATATGCATACTGCAATGTTATTAGGAGCAGCTAAGCTTTTAATGCAAAATAAAGAACAAATTGAAGGTACTGTAAAATTAGTATTTCAACCTGATGAAGAAGGGTTTACAGGATCTAAAAAAATGATACAAGCAGGTGTTCTTGAAAACCCTAAAGTTGATGCAGCTATGGCAATGCATGTGCATTCAGGTACACCATCAAATGTTATTTTATGTGGATTAGGGACTAGTATAGCTGGATGTAATAGATTTAGAATAGTTGTAAAAGGAAAAGGCTGTCATGGAGCAATGCCTGAAACGGGGGTAGATCCTATAAATATAGCTGCTCACATATATATATCTTTACAAGAAATAATAAGCAGAGAAATAGATCCAAATAAAGCAGCAGTTGTAACTATAGGTAAATTTGCTGGAGGAGATGCACCAAATATAATTCCATCAGAGGTTATTATGGAAGGGACTATTAGAAGTTTAGATAAAGAATTAGGAGAATTTATTTTTAATAGAATAAATGATATAGTTGTATCTACTGCAAAAATGTTTAGAGGAGAAGCAGAATTAATAGAATTATCTTCTGTGTTACCATTAGCAAATGACGATAATTTAGCATATGAAGTTACAGAATACATGAAGGAAGTTGTTGGAGAGCAATCAGTTGTACTTTTTAAATCTTCAGGAATGGGCTCAGAGGATTTTGCTGCATATTCATATAATGTACCAAGCTTATATGTAATGTTAGGTGCAGGATCAAAACAAGAAAATAATTTATTTGGAGAACCAATGCATAGTGATAAAGTAGTTTTTAATGAAGATATACTTCCAACAGGAGCTGCAATTCATGCATATAGTGCTATTAAATGGCTAAAAAATAATAAATAAAGTTACAAAAAAACTAAAAACAGAGCATATTTTGCTCTGTTTTTCAGTTTGTTGAAAAACCCCCTGTTAAAAAAGCAGAGGGTTTTTATTATTAATAAAAAAATGAAAAAAATGAAAAAAATAGTGATTTTTTTTGGACAATTTGGTAAAATTTAAAAGAAGTTAAAAATTAGTTTAGATAAGGGGAGTAGAGAAGATTGGGGGCAAAAATTAAAAAAATTATTATATACATAATGGTAGTTATAGTATTATTTGTTAATGAAACATTAGTTTATGCAACAAAAGAAGAATATTATAATAAGTCTATTGCTGAAAAAGATAAAGCTAATTTTTATAATTTAACAATGGAGGATGGTTTAACAAATAATAATATAACAGATATATATCAAGATTCTAGAGGATATATATGGATAGGAACAGAAGATGGGTTAAATCAGTACAACGGAAATATAATAATACAATATAATTATGAAAGTGATAATAAAAATACTATTTCATCACCATATATTACAAAAATAATTGAAAGCCCTAACGGAGACATATGGGTAGGAAGTAATGGTGGATTAAGTATAATTAATGTAAACGAAAATAAAATAAAAAGAATAGATGAAAAAGAATTTAATTTATCACATTCAGTAATTACAGATATATACAAGGATAGTAACAATGTAATGTGGGTTGGAACTAGCAATGGACTTAATAGATATGATGAGGAAAGTAATAAATTTATAAATTATTATGCTAATGATACAAATAAAAGTATAAATAATAATTACATAACTGATATTGAAGAAGATGATTTAGGATATTTATGGGTATCTACAATAGAAGGAACAGTAGCAATAAAATTAAATACATATGAAATATTTAATGAAAAAAATGAAAGTAATCTTAAATATATATATCAAATGGATAAGGATAATGAGGGAAATATATGGAATGTAGGTAAAGATAGTATATATAAGGTTATAGTTGGAGAGGATAAGTTTTATAAATATCAAATTGATATTGATGATGTTGAATACAATGAAATAAATAAAGTTTTATGTAGTAGCAATGATAAAATATGGTTTGGCGGATTTAATGGGCTTATAGAATATAATCAAAATGATAATAGTACTAAAATTTATAAATCTAATAAAAATTTATCTAATTATATATTAAGTGATTTTATTACTTGCTTATATGAGGATGGTAATGGAGTATTATGGATTGGAACAGATAGTGGAATTAGTATATTGAATCCTAGTCAACAATTTAGAAGTGAAATAAATACAATTTTAAGTGAAAATGGAATTTATGATTATAATATAACAAGTATTTTTAAAGATGAAGATGATGATTTATGGATAGGTACTCAACATAGTGGTGTAATTTTATATAAATTAAGAGAAAATAAGATAATAAGATTTACTAAAGGAGAAGGAGAGGAAAATTCACTATTTAGTAATACAATAAAAGATATTCAAGAAGGCATTAATAAATATATAGTAATAACTAATAAAGGTATAAATACAATTGATAAAGAAACAGAAGAGGTATTTAGGATTACTGAATATAAAAAAAATAATATATTTTTTGAAAAGGATATAGATGTTTTAAAGGATGATAAAAGTATTTGGCTCTCAACTTATAATGGGCTTTATAGAAAAGATAATCAAAGTGATGAAATAATAAATTATAATTATAATTTTAGTGAAAATGGAATAAAGGATTTTCAGCTTATAGATATGTGTCAAGATGAAAATGATGAAGACATTATTTGGATAGCTGGGGGAAGGAATGTTGGATTAATAAAATTTCATAAAAGTGAAGGGGGAATTAAAAATTATTTATTAAGTCATGATTTATTAGGCTATAATGGAATAAAGTGTATTGAAAGTGATGGGGAAGGGAATATGTGGATAGGCACTGAAGTTGGCTTAAATAAATTTAATATTGAAAATGAAAGTTTTACAAGTTATTTAGAAAAAGATGGCTTAATGAGTGATTATATAAAAAGTATAAATATGGATGATGATAAAAATATATGGTTAGGGACAAGCAATGGGTTAATTAAGTTTATTGTAAATGAAAATAGATTTATAAATTTTATGGAGATAGATGGAATTTGTAGTTCTAACTTTAACAATAAGGTTAAATATAAAGGCAAAAATGGAATATTACTTTTTGGAACAACTAATGGAGTAGTTGAATTTAATCCAAGTGAAATAAAAGAAATTAAAAGTTGTGATGAAAAGGTAAAAATAGGTGGATATTGGATTGATTCAAATAAAAGTGTAAATGATGAAGAGAAAATTACTCTTAAGAGTAATAATAATATAGCATTTGAATATTTTCTTCCGGATTATTCAAGAATTGGAGATATAACATATTTATATAAATTAGAAGGCTTAAATAGTAAGTGGAATCAAGGTAATAGTGATGGATATGTACTTTATTCTGGACTAAAACCAGGAAAATATAATTTTAAAGTTAAAGCAGTAAAGGGAGATGGAAGTTTAACAGAGGAAACAAGTATAAGCTTTAAGGTAGAAGGTGCTTTTTGGAAAACAAAAATGGCATATTTTCTTTATATAGTTGTAGTTGTAATAATAATTTTATACTTTATATATAGAATGAAATTTTTTAAAGTATTAGTTCATAAGCAAACAAAAGAAATTAATAATAAAATGGAAGAAAATAAAAAATTATATGAACAAAATATTAAAAATGAAAAATTTAAAAATGATTATTTTGTTAATTTATCTCATGAGTTAAGGACACCACTAAATGTTATTTTATCAGTACTTCAATTATTAAGCTATTTAGATAAAAATGATAAAGCGTCAGAAGAAAAAAACAAACATTATATGGATGTAATAAAAAAGAGCTCTAATAGTTTGTTAAATATAATAAATGACATTATAGATAGTTCTAAAATAGAGTCAGGTGCTTATAAAATAAATAAAGAAGAAAATATTGATATAGTATATTTAGTTGAAGAAACAGCATTAAATATGAAGGATTATATTGGGGAAAAAGGAATAGAACTTATTATAGATCCTGAAATTGAAGAGTTAGAAATATGTTGTGATCCTAAAGAAATAGAAAGATGTATAGTAAATCTTATTGGAAATGCAGTTAAATTTACAGATGAAAATGGAGAAATTAAGGTTTTAATTAAAGAAAATGATGATACTGTAAGCATTTCTGTAGAGGATAACGGAGTTGGTATTTCTAAAGATGATCAGGAGTTTATTTTTAATAGATTTGAACAAGGAAGTGGTTTTAATTCTACTAAGGTAAGTAGTAGTGGAATAGGTTTAACTTTAGTTAAGCATATAGTTGAATTACACAATGGAGATATTAAATTAGAAAGTGAATTAGAAAAGGGAAGTAAGTTTACAATAGTATTACCTGTAAGTTAAGAAGATTAAAGGTTTATTTTATAGATTTAGGGCGTAAAACCTCGTGGCTTCATGCCCGAGGCTGTAAGCCCATTACTTTAATTTTTGGTCTTGTATATATTTTTTAATTTAGAAAAGTACTTAAATTAAAATTATATTTACTTTTAAGATATTAAATAAAATAATATAAGTGACAAATTTATGAGCACTCATAAATTTGTCACTATTTTTTTGTTAAAGTATTTTTTTCATAAAAGTATATCCAAAATGATTGTAAACATAATATAATGCTACAAATCCAAATGGACTTAATTCCTAATAATAGTGAAAACAGTGTTCCGTTAATAGCACCTATTGCAAATAAAAAAGCAATAACTGTAAAAATAATAAACTTTTAGTTTTAATAATGATGATTTATATAGTATTTCCAAAAGTATAAAAAATATATTTAATTACTTGAAGGAAGAAAAATGAAAGGAAGTTATAATTTTAGTTTAAATTAAGTTTTCAACACCATTTACATTAGTATGTTCATCTTCATCAACTGGTATAATAATACACTTTTGACCATTGATTATTTCAGATTTAATTTTAGATACTTTTTCAGGTTTTACTTGAAGTACAATATCATAATTATTGTCAACTTCAGATAAATTATCATTAAAAGTATTATTTTCATTTTCTTCAATTAAATTATTAGAATCTACTTCTACAGCAGCTTCTGTATTTAATGAATTATCTTGAGTAACTCTTTCTAGCTTATTTTCAAGTATTCTAACTTGTTTTTCAAGCATTTCTTCTTTTTTCTTTTGAGCTTTTGCAGCTAATGCTTTATTATCTATTAATATATCAGCAACAGGAGGAGTATCTCCAAAACTTTCAGCATAAGATTTTTCTATTTTTGTAGTAATTTCATCTGGAACTCCACTTTCATTTAAAATATCTTGAATAACTTCATCAGTTAAAAATATTGGAGTTTCACTATCTTCATGAATAATATTATGTTCTTCAATTTTATTGTTAAGACTTTCTTGAATTTCCATGAAAAAATGATCTGATTTCTTTTCATCAGGTCCAAGAGCATCACGAATAATATCATTAAATGTTTCTTTTTTTTCTGTATTAGTTTGCTTTGAAGGACAACCTAAAACATTTTCCATTAATTCAGGATGTGTATCTTTAGCATTTTTTGTATAATACATAATTGAATTTACATCAGTAGTACGATTAATAAAGGCTGGGAATACGAAACCATTGCTAGGTGCTTCTACAACCCAATCTCTAGTACGAGATTTTATTGAATTTTCTTCTTCAAAATATCTTAATCCAGCTTTTGATAATTCAACTGGACATATTGCACAAAGAATGTATTCATATACTTCTTCTGACTCATCTAATTTAGCATTATCTTTAGTTTTTGTTATTATATCATAAGCATCATGGAAAATAAGAATTAAAAAGTTACCTTCATAATCATAATTATTTATAATTGAATTATAAAAATCATCAAGCAATAAATCATCTTTTAATTGACTATTTTTCAATTTCATAAACTCTAATTGCTTTTCATTTACATGTTCTTCATTAAGTTCAAAATTAAGTTCTAAAATATTATTTTCAATAGTTCCAGAGAGAACTTTTTTTGCAATTTCTAAATATTTAAAATAGTCATCTTCTTCTAAGTTTAAAAATGTTTCTCTAAACTTTAATAAAATATTTTTTTCACCATTAACATAACAACCACACATTTTTGTAAATGTACAATGGTCCTTTTTAAAACGTTTTTTTAGTTCTAATATATCTTTTTTTCTCATATAAGGTCCTCTCAATCTATTTATAGTATATATTACAGAATATGTTACCATTACAAGTATAATATTCATTGAATTTCTCTGCAAGTTAAGAAAATTTAAAATTAATAATAATATTAGATTATAAATAAAATATAGTATTTGTAAAAAAATACAAAAATGCTTTATTTTTATATAAAATAAGCTTATTATTAATATAATTAAAGCAGAAATAATTAGTTTTCACTTTGTAATATTTGCATGGTGTATTGATTTAATTTATTGGATTATAGTGAAGTTTACTAAAGGAGAGAATAATATGGTAACTGAAATATATAATAGTGGTATAATTCCTATAATATTAACAGGAATTTTTATTACTTATGGATGTATAAATGCTAAAAATGTAATTGAAAAAGAATATAATATATATACTGATAAAAATATTAGAAATGAAGGATATAAAGTTAATTTTATATCGGATTTACATTTTGGAACTACAATGAGTAATAATGAATTACAAAAATATTGTGATAACATATCTCAAAGAAATGTTGATATAGTAATACTAGGTGGAGATATTGTTGATGAAAATACAACTTTAAAACAAATGAAAGATGCATTTAAAATTTTATCATCTATTAAAAGTAATTATGGAATAGTTTATGTTTATGGAAATCATGATAAATCACGATATGCAATAAACCCTAATTATACTGAAGAAGAATTAAAAGAAGCAATAAGTGAATGTAGAATTAAAATTCTTGAAGATGATATATATGAAATAAATAATGAATTATGTATAATAGGAAGAAAAGATAGATCAGATTCTGAAGAAAGAAAATCAGCTCAAGATCTTGTTAGTGAATTTAATAAAGATTATTATACTATAATTGTAGATCATCAACCTTGTGAAATAAATGAAAATAGTGAAAATGGATATGACTTAATGGTTTCAGGACATACTCATTTTGGGCAAATATGGCCATTAGGACATTTGATGAATTTATTTAAAATCAATGAAATGAATTATGGATATGAAAGAGTTGGAAATATGGATATCATAGTATCATCTGGCATGGGAGGTTGGGGATATCCAATAAGAACAGAAAAAAAGTGTGAATATTTAATAATTAATATTGTAAAGGAAATAAATTTTGGAAAGGGAAGAAGCAGACTGAAAATAACTTAAAAAATAACTTGTTTAAGCAAGGGTGCAGCAAGGAATGTTATTATTAAGTAAATAAAAAGGGGTTGTATCAGATTGAATTAATAAATTTATTCTGAATACATCACCCTTTTTATTTATTTTAAAGTTTATAGTTATTGATTTATATATTTATTTATAAAGTTAGAAACTGTTGTCCAATAAGTTTCTGGATCAATTTCTGAAGCTTTAGCATGTCCAGCATTTTTTATTGTTAATTTTTCTTTTTCAGAGCTTGTAGCATCATAAAGTTCATCCATCATATAATAAGGAACAAAATCATCTTCATCACCATGAATAAATAAAATTGGAGTTTTAGAGTTTTTAACTTGCTTTATTGCTGAAGCATCACCTAAAAAATATCCAGCTTTTATTTTTGCAACTAAAGATGAAACATTCATTATTGGAAATGGTGGTAATGAAAATAAATTATCTAATTGATAGGAAAATTCATCCCAAACAGAAGTATAACCACAGTCAGCAACAATTGCTTTTACGTTAGAAGGAATTTCTTCACCAGATACCATTAATACTGTAGAAGCTCCCATTGAAACACCATGTAATACTATTTCAGCATCAGGATCATCATTTAATATTGTATTTATCCACTTTATTATATCTAATCTATCATCCCAACCCATACCAATATAATTACCTTCACTTAAACCATGAGATCTTAAATCTGGTATTAAAATATTATATCCCATATCATAATATTTTTTGGAGTAAGAGCTCATTTTACGACCTTCGCTTGTATAACCATGAACTGAAATTACCCATTTATTTGTTGGTTGAGGATTTAATATTTTATATGCATGCAATTTTAAATTATCAAATGAGTTTATATATTCATCTTCATAATTAGAACTTGTTAATAGCCATTCAATATCTTCATCTAATACTTGTCCACTTGTTTGGGAAGCTTCTTCTGGAGTACTAAAGACAATGTCCTTAGGAGTGTTAGGGTTTAAAGATAAATTATAAAAATAATTTCCTATAAATCCTAATGATATTATAATAAATAATAAAATGACGCTTAAGGATATGCTAATAATTTTCTTTTTCTTCATTTTTAATTCTCCTTTTAACTTGCAAACAAATTATTTGATAATCAAATATTATTTCGATTTATTTTAACATAACTTATAAAGCTTTTACAAGTAAATAAAAGGAAGATGTTTTTGATTGTTTAATATATTTATTCTATAGATTATAAAAGTTTTGGCTGATATAATAACTTTAGAATATTTACAAACAAGGAGTAATTAAATGAAATTTTATTTAGCACCAATGGAGGGTATAACAGGGCATATATATAGAAATTCATATGAAAAATATTTTCATAATATAGATAAATACTTTACACCATTTATAGTTCCAAATCAAAGTGTAAGTTTAAAAACTAAAGAATTAAAAGATCTTTTACCGCAAAATAATAAAGGGTTAAATATAGTTCCACAAATATTAACTAATGATGCAGAGGGGTTTATTCTTACTGCAAATAAGCTTAAGCAATTAGGTTATGAAGAAATAAATTTAAATTTAGGATGCCCAGCAGGAACTGTTGTTTCAAAAAAGAGGGGGTCTGGATTTTTAGCATATCCAGAAGAATTAGATAAGTTTTTAGATGAAATATATAAGATTGATAATATGAAAATATCAATAAAAACAAGATTAGGAAAAGAACGAGCTGATGAATTTTATAAATTAATAGAAATTTATAATAAATATCCACTTGAAGAATTAATAATTCATCCAAGGACAAGAGAAGATTTTTATGGAAATACTCCAAATTTAGAAGTGTTTAAAGATGCATTAAAATTAAGTAAGCATTCTATATGTTATAATGGAGATATTTTTACACTTAATAGTTATAATAAAATAATAAATGAATTTCCAGAAGTAAATAAGGTTATGCTTGGAAGAGGGATATTAGCTAATCCTGGTTTAATTGGAGAAATCAAAAATAATGAATTTGCCAATAAAGAAATAATAAAAATGTTTCATGATGAAATATTTGAAAATTATACAATATTATTAAATGAAGATAAAAATGCAATGTATAGAATGAAGGAATTATGGGGATATATGTCACATATATTTACTAACAATAAAAAGTATTATAAGAAAATTAAAAAAGCTCAAAAAGCTATAGATTATAAAAATGCAGTTAATAGTTTATTTATAGAACAAGATATTATTAAAGGTGCTGGATTATTTAACAATGAAGTATAAAAATAGAATAATTTTTGTTAAGTACTTTAATGGTAAAAAATAATTTTGACTAACTTAAAAAAAGCTATATAATAGAATAAGTGAATTTTTTGTAAAATAGAATATGGGGTGACTTAATTTAATGGAAGATAAGAATAAACTTCAAGAGGAAATAATAAAGGCGGATTTAAGAAATGATGAAAAAATGTGGAAAAGTCTAGATGAAGCTTGCACATTAAATTCATTTTTAGAAAAAATGACTAAAGATGAATTAGTTAAAATAGCTAAAAAATATTCAGTAAAAGGTATTACAACATTAAAAAAAGCAGCAGCTGTTGAAAAAATCAAAGATGTTGTTTTAACTAAGGCCAATATTGCATTAGAATCAATGGAAGAAAATACTTTAAAATTTGTTGAAGAATTAATTAAAGTAAATGGATTAAAGAAGTATAAATTTGATGAAGTAATTTACATAAATTACTTAAGAAATAGAGGATTAGCTTTTTCTGGTATTAAGGATGAGGAAGCTTTTGTAGTAATGCCAGAAGAGTTAAAAGAAGTTATTTCTAAGCAACTAAATAAAGAAGTTAGAGATAAAGCGAGATTAAATGGAGAAATAATAAAAGCCATGGCAGGAATGGTTTATTATTATGGTGTATGCAACTTTGATTTAGTAAAAGCTAATTTAGAAAATATATTTGGAAAAACATTTGAAGAATCATACTTAAATGGATTAATAGCAAATGGTGAAGAATTAGGTTATGACTATGTAATTGAAGAAAAATTATTATGTCATATAGATGTTGAAGATGTAGAAGGTGTATTACAGCTTCAAGAAAAGGCTGAAAATGATTATTATAAGTTTGATAAAAAATCATTAATAAAAGCAGGAAAAATTGATTTTGTTGAAGAAAATAAGCAAGGAGCTAAAATAGAAAAAGTTTTAGGTGAAGTCTTTGTTATAGATAAAAATATATTAAAAGATGAAATGGTTGGGTTTATTGTTGCTATTAAAAATGAAATGGAAATGCAAGAAGCAATAGATAACTTCCTTGAAGCTTATGAAATTCAATCAGATGAAGAAAGAAATATTTTTGTACATGAATTAGAATTATTTGCAAAGAGTATTAGAAAATGGTCTTTAAAAGGATATACACAAGATGAAGTTGAAAAACTTAAAGCAAGAGTTGTTAACACTGTTAAAATAGGAAGAAATGATCCTTGTATTTGTGGAAGTGGTAAAAAATACAAAAAATGTTGTGGATAAAAGTAATTTAAATTATTATTTGGGAATGCTATGAATAAGCATTCCTTTTTTTAATAATTATAAA
>OCPP01000661.1_pt1 | contig 23388 bp, 19 predicted proteins | sample 1538211 | NCBI WGS metagenome assembly OCPP01 (sample SAMEA2580193, study PRJEB22360) | human gut metagenome | biome: human gut; feature: human-associated habitat; material: faeces | place: Denmark | collected 2008/2010
CATTTAGTTCAATCAAGTAGCCATTATAACTATCATAATCGTTATAATTGTAAAAATCACCTTGGATATAATAAGTATTATCACTGGAGTATGTTCCTAATACATGATAGAAAAACCATAAATCATACTCTTTACCAGGTTCAAGATATAAAGTATCTTTTTCTTTATTTGATAAAGCTTTATCTATAAAGAAAAGAAAACCTGAAGCATAAATCAAATTATCAGTTCTTTTTGAAAATCCAGTGGTATAAAAGCTCATATTAGTTGGTTGAGAACCAGTATATTTCAAATGGATTTTCACACAAAAAAAAGAATTTTTCTCATCAATTAATTTTCCTGTATCTTTTGAAATATAATTAGGCTTAGCAATTTCTTTTGCTAGAGCTTCATGATATTGCTCATCAACTAATGTATAGAAAAAATCAGAAGATATAGTTTTATAAGCTTTTGTTACGGTACATTCATAATTTCCCTTTGAAAATGTTTCATTCATTTTTATGTATGTAATAGCGTTTTTATTTTTGAAATTGACAGTTCCTTTTTCAACATTTCTGGATTCATTCAAATCAACGGATGGCTTTTCCTCATGATAAGCTGTGCTTAACTCTCCATTAGGTTCTGTTTCATAATCATAACTATATAGATATGTTTTAGTTTCTAACATGTTATTGGTATCATTAGAAGGCTGTGTTGTGCAACCACACAACACAGTTAATAATAGTAAAAAAAAAGTTACTTTTTTCTGTTTCAATTATTATGCCTCCTAGATATCTGGATACCAGTAACCGCCAAACCATGCTCCATGGTAATCATCAACCGAATACGCTTCGCATCTTATAGTAGCATGTGTATAGCCTTCATCATTTACCCAGTTAAGCATGTTATGAGTTTCATTGACATCATAATAATATTCATAGCCATGTGATACATCAACCGGATCGCTATTGCCATCAATTGCGTATACTTTACCATAGTAATAAGAACCATCAATATCTTTATCAGTGCATGACATCTGAACTGAAGAAGAGGTATATTTATTTTGGCTACCTGTAAATCTTGTTTCACCATCCACACTAAATGCCACACCAAAGTCATTGCCAGCTTTAGACATTATAGGTGCTGAGTTAACCCCGACAATTAATAGCATTGCTGTAAATATAACAGCATTTTTAATAAAATGTTTGTGAACCATTTCTTATCCTCCTGCAAAATTATTTATAAGTACTTATCTCTTAAAAACAGAATAACAGCCCCGTACTCAAAGTACAAGACTGTTATTTTGAGGTTTGTCGTAAGATGCATGTTTAACGTCGTAAGTTACATATTTTATTAGTATAATTATAAAAACATGGATTTATTCGACATCTTCAATATCGTTAAGTTTGACAAGATAACCACTATAGCTGTCGTCATCAATATAGTTTTGAAATGAACCTCTTAAATAGTAGGTCTTATCATGGCTATATCGATAAGCTTCATAAAGAAACCATGAATCGAATTCATCACCTGGATTTAAGGTTATGTGATGAGATTCATTTTCTAGCAAAGCTTTGTCAATGTAATCAATTCCTCCAAGGGAATAATATGTACCATCTGGATATTTACATATTATTGGGGAATCAAATTGAATTTTTGAAGTATTTTTACCTAAATATTTCAGATGCATCTTGATAAGAAAGAAACGATGTCCTTCGTTATATAGATTGCCATTTTCATCATAATAGCCTTGAAATTTATTTATCTTATCAAGTAATAATTGAGAATATTCTTCTCCGAATGTATCAGCAGCAAATTGTTTTGAAACTGTTGAATAAGCTTTTAAAACTGTACATTCAAGTGTTCCCGAGGTATAAGTCTCATTCATTTTAATAAAGGTAAGACCAGCTTTACTTCTGAAATTGACAATAGGTTCAACTTCTCTATGAGATTCATTCAAATCAACAGATGGTTTTTCTTCATGATAAGCAGTACTTACTTCACCATTGGTTTCTGTTTCGTAATCGTAACTGTAAAGATAAGTTTTAGTTTCTGTTATATCATCTGTTTTATTTACTTGTGGTGATGAACAACCACATAAAGTTGTTATTAATATAAAACTAATAACTACTATTTTCTTTTTCAATAATCTTTCCCTCCCATAAAATTATTGTATATGTTTTCAAGTCTATTATGTTTTATAAAATATTCATTATTATTAGAAAGCTGCGTTGTGCAGTTGCACAACGCAGTTATTACAAGGAATATTTAAATTTCATATTAAATATCTCCTCTTAAAGTAGTAAGACTAATCAATTTCAGTCAAATCATTTAGTTCAATTAGATAACCAGTGTAACTTTTATGATCATTATAATTTTGAAAATCGCCCTGAATATAATAAGTATTTTCACTGGAATATGTTCCTAATACATGATAGAAAAACCATAAATCATACTCTTTTCCAGGTTCGAGATATAAAACATCTTTTTCCTCATTTGCTAAAGCTTTATCTATAAAAATAAGTAAACCCGGATCATACATTAAATTATCAGTCTGTTTTGAGTAGCCAGTCGTATAAAAGGTCATATTAGTTGGTTGAGAACCAGTATATTTCAAATGAATTTTTACACAGAAAAAAGAATTTTTCTCATTAATTAATTTTCCTGTATCTTTTGAAATATATCGTCTTTTGAATATTTCTTTTTCTAGAGCTTCGTAATATTGTTCATCAACTAATGTATAGAAAAAATCAGAAGATATTGTTTTATAAGCTTCTGTTACGGTACATTCATAATTTCCTTTTGAAAATGTTTCATTCATTTTTATGTATGTAATAGCGTTTTTATTTTTGAAATTGACAGTTCCTTTTTCAACATTTCTGGATTCATTCTGATTAACGGATGGCTTCTCTTCGTGATAAGCTGTACTTAATTCACCATCAGGTTCAGTTTCATAATCATAACTGTATAAGTAAGTTTTTGTTTCTAACATATCATCAGTATTATTGGAAGTCTGTGTTGTGCAGCCGCACAACACAGTTAATAACACTAAAAAGATAATTGCTTTTTTTGTTTTCAATTATTAAGCCTCCTAGATATCTGGATACCAGTAACCGCCAAACCAAGCACCATGATAATCATCAACGGAATATCCTTCACATCGTATGACAGCTGGTGTATAGCCTTCTTCATTTACCCAGTTAAGCATGTTATGAGTTTCATTGACATCAAAGTAATATTCATATCCATGTGATACATCATAATATTCATTATTTTCTTCTGCATATACTTTACCATAGTAATAAGAACCATCAATATCTTTATCAGTGCATGACATCTGAACTGAAGAAGAGGTATATTTATTTTGGCTACCTGTAAATCTTGTTTCACCATCCACACTAAATGCCACACCAAAGTCATTGCCAGCTTTAGACATTATAGGTGCTGAGTTAACCCCGACAATTAATAGCATTGCTGTAAATATAACAGCATTTTTAATAAAATGTTTGTGAACCATTTCTTATCCTCCTGCAAAATTATTTATAAGTACTTATCTCTTAAAAACAGAATAACAGCCCTGTACTTAAAGTACAAGACTGTTATTCTGTGGCTTGTCGTAAGATGCATGTTTAACGACGCAAGTTACATATTTTATTAGTATAGTTATGAAAACAGGCAGAAAATGCATTCTACCATCGTATTTCGCAGTGAAATTCATTATCTGTTTCGTAGTAGTCACAGGTTCCGGAATTCCTTTTAGCAAGTGATTTTACAATGTTAGTTCCGAGACCATGGGAGTTCTTATCCTCCTTGGTTGTGGCAAGACCAGAGTTCCTGTCAAGAACTGTTTCATTAATGTAATTGCTTACATGGAATACCATTTCTTCATCGTCCCAGTATGCCTGAATATGAAGCTGGCGCAGAGACTCTTCCTCGTGAAGTTCTGCTTCTATTGCGTTATCTATCACATTTCCAATAATAGAACACAGGTCATTGCCGGTCATAGGTTTGATGTCTTTAGTAATATCAATTGCTGTTATTATATTTTCGCTTTTGGCATATGCAATTTTGCTGTTAATTAATGTATTGATGACCGGATTATTGGTGTTAATATAATCAATTGTTTTTTCAAGACCGATACCGTACTGTTTTAAAAAATCTGATGCTTCATTAAATTGTCCGTTATTAATAAGCCCGCTTAACACCTGAAGCTGATTGTTCATGTCATGTTTTATTGAGCGTATCTGACGGTCAAGCATGCTTACATTTTTGATGTAATCTTCTCCCGATGTTAATTGCTCCTGAAGTTTATCCGCATATTTTTTATTGCTGTTTGCCATATATAGTGACAAAGCCAGTTCGTATATAAGAAATATCAGTATGCACAATAAAAGAAGAATCAGCAGACTGCCCGATGTAAGCTGCATTTTCATAGTCACTGTAAATACGGCACATACGGTAATCAAAGTCAATGCAAGAATTATGATATCACGAATATTAAACATGCCGTTTCTTATTGACGCGAATGATTTAAGGACAATAATTAACAGAACATATATTATAAGTGAGAATATGACATATGGCATTACCGGATATGAATATATCGAAAGCATTTTCTGTGCCTGATATGTAAGCAGCGGTACTGCAATCGTTACAATAAGCTGGATTATATATGGATATACTCTCTTCTTTTTGCCGATTATATTAAGCGAATTATTGTAAAATATTATTGCAACAGCCAGTAAAAGAATGTATTGCGAATAATTAAATGAAATGTATGGAAACATAGTATGTTATCTTACATTGTACGGCGGTATTGTACAAAGCCTTTCTTAAATGTATCTTTATAGGAGCGTCCGACTTTTATCCTGAAGCCGTCTTTCATAATAACTTCTGAACTGACAGCATCGAATCTTCTTACATGCATGTAGTTAATCAGGCAGCTTTTATGTACTCTTATGAAATTATATCCGGCGAGTTCATTTTCAAGGTCCGAAAGCTTTTTCCTAAGTTGATAATTTCCAGAGGTTGTATATATATTGAGCATATGATCCTGACTGACCGCGTACTTGATACTTACAGAGTCAATGCTTGTAATTGAACCGTTCTTTTCAAGATGAACCGAAGTGGTGAGCAGGTCTGTATGTGTAAGTTTGTTTACAAGCTTTTTCACACCGGTTTCATAATATTTCTTTCTGATAAAGTAGAATGGTGTATATTCAAATGTATCAAATACAAGTTCCTCATGTGAAGTTACGAAAACTATTCTTGTATCTGATGAAATGGAACATATAGATTGTGCTGTGTCAAATCCGTTAAGCGGAGTCATGTCTATATCAAGCAAGGCGAGATTATAATGCTTTTCTTTTACAGCCTCAATTAATACATTCCCTGATGAATAGTAATCAATTGTGGCTTCAAGATTATGTGCATGAAGTTCATTATTAAATGCCTCCATTATCTTGCTGGCAATTTTTTCGTCATCGTCACATAATGCTACTTTGTACTCCATATATACCCCCTGATGTATGTGCTAAATGTACTAATAGAATACATTTTCAAAATGTGTTTTTCAAGTAAATCTACATATATAAGTTAATATATTTTTCACTAGATAATTCGTTATATTCGTGTTACAATTATAATAATTTATCAGGATGGAGACGTGAACTATGATTATATCAGAGAATCATTTTGGAAAAGAGAATTGTGTTGCATATTGTGATGTTTTAATTAGAAGAAATTATGAAGTTATTAATGCGGATGAACATTTCTATCATTTTGTAGAAAAACTTGTGGGTATTAATTTTCTTGATATTGTTCATCAGGATAATCTTAAGGATTTTAAGATGGCTTTTGAGACGCTTAAGCCAGGTGAGAATTGCAGAATGCTGATTCTGTTAAGAAATGGAATTGGTGAATATTACTGGACAGATATGGTGATTTATAATAATGGGAAGATTCTGTCAGGTGAGAATGTAATTGAAGTAAGATGTTATTTTCTTTCAGCAGTTGAGAGCAGGTATCTTATGGCTTTGGACAATGTCAATAAGTACAGGACAATACTTTCTACATACAGAAATTATTTATTTGATTACAATTCTTACACGGATATGTTTACAATATATCTGTACCGTGGTAATCAGTGCAATGCACCTATTAAGGGAACTCTGGAACAGTTCAGGGAAAGAATGTTAAGAATATTAAGGTCTGATTCAGAGCGTAAGGAGTTTGCTACATTTTATAATTATTTAAAGAATGGTTCTAATATGTTCAGCTGTATGGTTTATCTGCCGCTTGATGAGCATAACGATGAACTGTACAAGTTCAAAGTGAATGGTGACAGCCTGTTTTCAATAAATAAAACGTCTGTTGTTGCAGGTTATCTTGAGACTGTTGATGGATGTGTTTCGGATGTTATTCCTTATTATGCAACAAGTGAAGCTGTTGATTCTGCCACTGGACTTCTTAATAAACGTGCATGCATGGAATATACGAAATCAGTAATTGCATCCAAAGATGATAAGATTCATTATATGATTATGTTTGATGTTGATAATTTCAAGAGCATTAATGATACATATGGTCATCTTTTTGGCGATGAAGTATTAAGTAAGATAGCAGGCATTATTAATGCTAACCTTAACGGACGAGGAATTGCTGGAAGATTTGGTGGAGATGAATTCTATATATTCACTAATAATATTAAAGACGAAGAGGATTTGAGGATTCTTCTTACAACTATGCGTAAGGAATTACAATATGCATTTGACAGCAGAATTGAAGATTTTGGAGTTACTCTTTCTGTTGGTGTAAGTCTGTTTCCTAAAGATGGAACGGATTACGAGGAACTTTTCAGAAAAGCTGATAAATGTCTGTACCTTGCAAAAGAAAAAGGACGAAACAGATTTATTATATATAATGAAAGTAAGCATGGTTCACTTGAGAATAATAGCAGGCATATTCATAAAATTCTTGATTTGTCTGATCATTCAGAATATATGTCAGGCGTGGTATCTGACATAATTCTTGAACTTGTATCCAGAGGAAAAGATGCAATTGATGATGTTGCCAATAATATTTTAGAGCAGTTTGAGATTGATGGACTGAGAATATATAATGATAATTCCGAGCTTATATATGCTTGTGGTGAATATAAGAGAATGCCGGATATGACGAATATTCTTAATGATAAGGCATTTTTATCTAGATATAATAAGAATAATTCTATGTCAATCGGTATTGTTTCATCTGTGGAGGCATGGCATAAGGAATTATATAATGAGTTATCAGACAGTAATATAATGGCTTTCATCAGTGCATGGTTTGAATTTAAATATAGAAGATACTATTTCTTCTACGATGTGTTTAATCATAAAAGCCGCTGGAATGATTATGATAGGAACTTTGTTCTTATTATAAGTAAAATCATTGCCAGCGTGCTATAATATCAGATATAATTATACTGTTATTATGTTTGGCAGCTTTGCGAAGCTGCCAATTTTTTTGTCTGTAAGTATTGTTGCTTCTCCTATATTACCAAATGTTACGGCGCTTGTCTCCCCGAACTTTGAGCTGTCAGCAAGAATATACTTGAAGTGACAGTGGTTGAATGCAGTTTCCTTAACGAGTGCTTCATTAATATCAGGTGTAGTAAAACCTGATTTTTCGGTAATACCATTAGTTCCAAAAAATCCTTTGTTAAAATTCATTCTGTCGATTGTAATAATTGCCTGATTTCCTACAACAGCTTCTGTTAATCCTTTAAGTTCACCTCCAATTAGTATTACCTTAAAGCCTGCAATTGCAAGTTTTCTTGCATGTGTTACTGCGTTGGTAACATATGTTGCATTCTTTTCTTCAAGATAATCAATCAGATATTCAGTAGTAGTTCCGGCATCAATATATATGAAATCATTAGGTACTACAAGTCTTGCAGCATACATTGCAATTTTTTTCTTTTCTTCTGTGTTTACATCAGCTTTTTGTGAAACGGATAATTCGGTAGTAGATACACCATTGATCTTTTCAACAGCTCCTCCAAATACCTTGGTAAGCCGGCCCTGTTCATCAAGTGTATTAAGATCACGTCTTATTGTTGATTCAGAAGTATTAAGAATGTCTTTAAGTTCAGTTACGGTAATGCTTCCTTTTTCAGATAGCAGATTAAGAATTATTTCATGTCTTTGTTCTGTAAGCATATTGTTATAACTCCTTTTCCATAAAATTTTTTACATCAGTAATGTTTTTATAATGTGCCAGCGACCACATGAGTTTCATTGTAAGGTTTTCAATTGTCATTGATTTTCCATTTATGACATTTTCCTTTGTAAGATTACGCCCGACTTCATATATCTCCCAATTAACACCTTCATAGAGACATTGTGTTGTAATAACAACACATATCCCATTAGTTGTAAGTCTGTGAATGTGTTCTGTAATATTATCTGGCATTCCTCCAATACCAAAACCCTCAATAATTACGCCTCGGCACGATGAATTAAGATAATCAAAAATATTATAATTCATTCCAGGAAAAAGTGTGATAACTGCTATATCAGTACACATATCAGTTTTGATATGAAATCCATTGCCTGATGTCATTATATTTTCAAATGTATTAATGTTATATTCAACGATGTTGTTTCTGATTGTTGCAATATATGGAAAATTAATACTTTCAAATGCATCAAAACTTTTTGTCTTGATTTTCTTAGCACATGTTCCTTTTATAAGTTTTTCAGAAAATGCAAGAAATACTCCAGAAATGTCTTCACATGAATAAATAAATGCATTTGTTAAATTCATGACTGCATCAGTTTTTTCCACATCAATAGGTAACTGTGAACCGGTAAGAATGACAGGCTTTGAAAGATTTATAAGCTGATATGATAAAGCAGCTGCAGTGTAAGCACATGTATCTGTTCCATGTGTTATAACAAATCCATCATAGTCATTATAATTGTTCATTATGCATTCTGAAATGGAACTAATGTGAGATGTATCCATATTACTACTATCGATATTCATTAATGATATTCCGGTAACATGACATTTTTGTCTGATTACCGGAATATAGTCAAGTAAAATATTAACATCAATTGATGGCGTAAGACCATTGCCATTATCTTTTGAAGCAATTGTGCCGCCAGTAGCTATCAGTAAAATATTCTTCATTTTATTTTACCTTCTCCATTAAAATAATCTTTTAAAAGCTGTACAACGGTGTTTGAAAGCAGGAATACTGCTATTAGATTAGGAATCACCATGAGTCCGTTAAAAGTTTCAGCAATGCTCCACATAAGACCTAAATTCATTGTTGCACCAACTACAGCAACAAGTGAGTAAGCAGCCATGAAAGGTTTAGTTGCTTTAGGACCCAAAAGAAATTCTATGCATCTTTGACCATAGAGTCCCCATCCTATAACTGTTGAAAAGGCGAAACAGCACATTGCAACAGCTGTAAATATTGATACCCAGCCTCCATATGTAGATGTAAAACCTGATATTGTAAGTTCTGCACCAGCAGCCTGACCATATCCTACCGGAACACCACTACATAATATAACAAGAGCAGTCAGTGTACATATTACAATTGTATCTACAAATACTTCAAATATTCCGAAAAAGCCCTGCTTTACGGGTTTACTTGTATCAGCACATGCATGTGCAATAGACCCGGTACCAAGACCGGCTTCATTAGAAAAGATGCCCCTTGATACTCCTTTTTTCATACTCATAAAGAAGCTTCCAACTGCACCACCAGTAACTGATGCAGGAGAAAATGCACCTTGAAATATTGATTTAAATACAGCAGGAACATTATTAATATTAACAAGTACAACTCCGATGGCAAGAATTATATATAACACAGCCATAAATGGTATGAGTTTTTCTGTAACTCTGCCAATTCTTTTTATTCCTCCAATCATTATAAGTGCAATAAGAATCATAATTATTATTCCAATTATAAGATTAATCATATGAGTTGAATCGGCAGATATAATGTTATAATTAATTAACGCTGAGTCTAGAGCGGCTGTTATTGTATTTACCTGTGTTGCATTACCTGTCCCAAATACGGTGAGAACACCGAGTGCTGAGAATAAATAAGCAAGCCAGTGCCAGTGCTTCTTAAGACCATTTTTAATATAGTACATCGGACCACCAACAAGCTCACCATTATTATTAGTTTCTCTGAAATGTACAGCAAGAACCACCTCGGAAAATTTAGTACACATTCCAAGTATTGCGGATATCCACATCCAGAATACAGCCCCTGGACCTCCAATTGCAATTGCTCCAGCAACTCCGGCTATATTACCGGTACCTACAGTTGCTGCTAAAGCTGTACAGACAGCCTGAAATGGCGTAAGGGCGCCGTCAGAAGCTTTACGCTTCTTAAGCATGCGCCCGATAGTTATTTTCATTGCATAAGGAAATTTCCTTATCTGGATAAATCTGGTTTTTACACTTAAGACAATTCCTACGCCGATAATACATATCATTGCAGGAAGTCCCCAGATAAAGTTATTGATTACGCTGTTTATTGATTCAATTGTTGAAAGCATTAATTAGTCCATCCTGTTATATAGTTGTCATATATGTTATTTTTTTCTTGACCCAAAGAATTTAGATAGCAGCCCTTTTTCTTTTGTATCAGAAGATTTATCAGATACCTCATCTATAGTAGTATTTGTTTCATCAGTATAATTAAATGTTAATCCTGTTAATTTACTAAATTCATAAAGGACTGAATCATATGCTGATTTGGCTGAATCATAATCAGCTTTATTATAATCACTTCTTGTTGCTTCATAATTTAATTTATAGAATACTTTAGAAAGCTGGTTACATATGCTGTTGCTTTGGGTATATGTATAATTGGCTTTTTCATATTCTGTTTTAGCATTGTCATATGCAAGCTTTAATGATTCAGAAGTACGTCCTTTTTCATCAGAATTAGCCTGGGCTTTACCAAGTTTTTCTTCAGCTTCATGTAGTTTAAAGCGTATCTGGTTGATGTTTTCTTTTGTCTGGTTGATTTTCTTGTGGATATTCATCTCATCTGCAAGAGCATCTTCCATTGCTTTTTTCTTAGCTTCTTCATCAGCAATACATTTGTCAAGTTCATCCTTAACCTGAGGCATATTTGCTGCAGCATTCTGTTGTGCAGCAATGACTTCATCATATTGTGCTTTAGCGTTCTCATATTCAAGCTTTGCATTATTAAGAACAGAAGCTGAATCATCATCAAATGCTTCAAGTTTTTTTATATGATCTTTGGCATTGTCAATATCATTAAGTATTTTATCTACACTTTTTCTGGCATTTTCATATTCTATATTAATTGAAGAGGTTGTAGAAGTTACTCTGTTATATTCTTCTAATAATGCATCAGCTTTCTGTTTATACTGTTCATAGATTTCATATGCAGCAGCAGCGGCTTTGGTCGTTTCATCATATTCAGTTTTAGAACGATTTACCATAGCACGCTGTGTATTAAAATTCATTTTTATTGATTCAGCATTCTTTACAGCTTTTTCGTATTCTGTCTTAAGACCAGGAACTGCGGCTTTTCGCGTTTCTAAAGTTGCAGCTGCATTATCTGTGGTTGTTTTTGCTTTGTTATAGGCAATTTCTGCATTATTAATATCGTCCTGAATAGATTTCAGGCTTAACTGGTAAAGATCTGTTCCATTCAAAAAATCCTTTTCAGTAAAGAATGGTTTCTTAATAATATGCGACATATCTGATATGTCACATTCACATATATCAATTCTGTTATCAGAATTTTTTTTGCATTCACATGAATAATTAGTTTTATCAGAGATACCATTTTTTGTGAAACTTACCGGTATATATGCAAGTCCGGATAATCCCTTAAGATTAACAATCCATTCTCCAAATGATATGTCTTTGTAATCATGTACTGTCAGATTATAAAGAATCAGGTGCTTGCAATAATCCTGAATATCGGGATTATTAATTGTAAAATCAGTTATTAATGAAATGCTCTTTTCTTCAGCTCTAAGATTATCAAGCACAGCATCATAGTCATAATTGTGAGAATCTCTGCCAATATCTACCTGCGAGTTATATTTTTTTTCTTTAGCAGCTTCATCATTGACAGCATTGTCATATGCAGTACGTGCTTCTTCTAATAATTTTGCAGCATCTTCATATTCTTCTTTTGCATATTTCTCTGCGTTGACAGCTTCATCATATGCTGGCTTAATGCGGTTTTGTGCCTCTATTGTACGGTCATAGGCAACTTTTTTAATCGTTTCAATTGAATGAATCTGTTCATAGTCTTTTTTCTTATCAGATTCTTCAGCCTCTGCTTTTTCAAGCATCGTCTTTCTGCCTGATATTAATGAAGAATTACGATTGTATTCTTCCTGTAAATCCTGAATAGAAGCTACAGCCTTATTATATTTATCTTCCAATTCTTTAAGCAGGGCTTTTGCTTCGTCTATCTTATCCTGTGATTTATCAGCCGCATCAATATACTCATCATATACGGCTTTTTTTGCATTGAGATTCTCTTCTACTTTGCTTATACTGTCTTTAAAAGTATCAGCTTTCTTTTTTATATTATAGAATCTGTCTCCCATTTCAATCGTCTTCTGTTTAGCCGCAGAATGAACTTCTGATGCTTTTTTAGAAGCTTCTTTAGCATTATTAATCTCATCATTAAGTGACAAAAGGGATGCCTCTGCTTTATTCAATTCAACTTTTATAAGATCAACCGACAGTATATATTCATGAATACCAGAATTATCTGATGATGCAGTGTTGATATTATCATCATAATCTTTCTTAGCTTCTTCAAGCTTAGCTTTGCTATCGTTAATCTTCTGTTTAAGGACAGATAAATGTGCTTTTGCTTTAGCAACGTCCTGTTCAGCTTTTGTTATAACAGCGAAATTGTTCATAAAAACACCCTCTTTAACTATATTGTTATTTCATTATCATAATGAAGAAATACTTATTTAATTGCATCAGCCAACTGCTCTAATGCAGGAATATCAGTTGCTTTAAGAACTGATTTAATGGTGACAACAGGTTCAACAATAGTTATATTTTTCATTGTCTCAAGTATGTTTCGCATTGTTTTTGCAGCTGTAGGTGCCCATGAGCCATTCTCAATAAGTCCTACTGTTCTGTTCTGGAATGCTTTTGCCTGAAGGTGATGAAGGAAATCCTGCATAATTGGGAATACACCTGCATCATAACTTGCGGCAGCCAGAACCATTCTGTCATATCTGAATGCATCTTCTACTGCCTCAGCAATATCACATCTTGAAAGGTCAGTAATAACAACATTATCAACGCCTTTGTTGCGAAGCATTTCTGCAAATTGTTCGGCAGCATATGCAGTATTGCCATGAATTGAAGCATAGGCTATAAATACACCTTTGCTTTCTGGCTGATAACTGCTCCATGTGTTATATAAGTCAAGGTAATATCCGAGGTTATCTGATAATACAGGACCATGTAATGGACATATAGTCTTAATATCAAGTGCCGAAGCTTTTTTAAGTAAGGTCTGGACAGGAGCACCATATTTACCAACTATGTTAAAATAATATCTTCTTGCTTCACATGCCCAGTCCGCATTCTCAGTAAGCGACAGAGCCCCAAATTTTCCAAACCCATCAGCTGAGAACAGAACCTTCTCACTGCTTTCATAAGTTACCATAACCTCAGGCCAGTGAACCATTGGCGCCATGACAAAAGTAAGAGTGTGGGAACCAAGATTAAGAGTATCTCCTTCTTTAACAGTAAGAGAATTCTTAATGTTAATATTCTCAAAGAACTGGTTAATCATTACAAATGTCTTAGCATTACCTACTACAGTGATTTCAGGGAAAAGTTCAATAAGTCTGGCAAGGCTTCCAGCATGGTCAGGTTCCATATGCTGTATAATTACATAATCAGCATTCCTTCCATCCAGAGCATTAAGAAGATTGTTTTCCCAGTCTTTCATTCCACGCTTGTCGACAGTATCCATAATGGCTGTTTTGTCATCAAGAATTACATATGAGTTATATGAAACACCATCTGGAACAGCATACTGGCTTTCAAAAAGATCTAATGTTGTATCATCAACTCCGATGTATTTTATTTTATCTGATATATTCATAATTTGTACCTCTCTTTCTTGTTCTGAAATTAATAAATTGCATAAAATCAATTGTTATAAGTATAACATTTATCTGACAGAAGATAAATGGTAATTGTTTATAAGAAATCATGATTTTATTATGCTTTTTTTATAAAATCAACTTGTTATTATTTTGTCATAGTAGTAAAATATAGTCAACTTTTAAAAGTGAATAATTTTATATTTATGGAGGCGTTTTTATGGCACAGAGATTTATTTTGAATGGAACTTCTTATCATGGAGCAGGTGCAATCCAGGAGATTGCAACAGAAGTTAAGTCAAGAGGGTTTAAGAAAGCATTTGTATGCTCTGATCCTGATCTTGTTAAGTTTGGTGTGACAGCAAAGGTTCTTAAGGTTCTTGATGATAATGGTTTTTCTTATGAATTATATTCTAACATCAAGCCTAATCCAACAATTGAGAATGTACAGACAGGTGTAGAAGCATTCAAGAATGCTGGAACAGATTATCTGATAGCTATTGGTGGTGGTTCTTCTATGGATACAGCCAAGGCAATCGGTATTATAATCAACAATCCTGAGTTTGCTGATGTAAGAAGTCTTGAGGGTGTTGCTGATACAAAGAATCCGGCAGTTCCTATTATTGCAGTTCCTACTACAGCTGGTACAGCTGCAGAAGTTACCATTAATTATGTTATTACTGATGCAGAGAAGAATCGTAAGATGGTATGTGTAGATCCTCATGATATTCCTGTTGTTGCTGTTGTAGATCCTGATATGATGTCAAGCATGCCTAAGGGTCTTACTGCTGCTACCGGTATGGATGCCCTTACACATGCTATTGAGGGTTATATTACTGCTGGTGCATGGGAATTATCTGATATGTTCCATCTAAAGGCAATTGAGATTATTGCCAAGAGTTTAAGAGGTGCAGTTGATAATACTCCTGAAGGAAGAGAAGGAATGGCTTTAGGTCAGTACATAGCTGGTATGGGATTTTCTAATGTAGGTCTTGGTATTGTTCATTCTATGGCTCATCCACTTGGAGCACTTTATGATACACCACATGGTGTAGCTAATGCTATTATTCTTCCAACAGGTATGGAGTATAATGCACCTGCTACTGGTGAAAAGTATCGTGATATTGCCAAGGCAATGGGTGTTGAAGGCACAGAAAAGATGACTCAGGAAGAATACAGAAAAGCTGCTATTGATGCTGTTAAGAAGCTTGCTGCTGATGTTGGAATTCCTGCTGATCTTAAGGATATTGTTAAGTCAGAGGATATTCCATTCCTTGCACAGTCAGCATATGATGATGCATGCCGTCCAGGTAATCCAAGAGAAACAAGCGTAGAAGAGATTACAAAGCTTTATGAGAGTCTTATCTAAGTAATATATGTATATGTAAATAATAAACCGCGGTATAGTAGTAAATTGCTATATCGCGGTTTATGTATATTATTAATTTTCTGTCATATCAATAAACATTATATTTAATTCTGGTAAAGATCTTTTTAATGATACAGGACATCCTGATGTATCAAGGAAGCAGTGTTCACTTTCGCCAGTACATCTTACTTCTCCAGTCTTTTCATCAATCACAGTATATTCAAGCGTAATTTTTACACCATTGTATTTAACAACCTTGACATTAATAATAACAGTATCATAGTAATGAGTCATAGACTTATATCTGGCATTAACTGATAATACAGGACTTATTATGCCTGATTCTTCCATTTTCTTATAGCCAAAGCCATTCTCTTCAAGAAGAAATGACCTTGCTTCCTCAAACCATCTTATGTAATTAGAATGATGAACTATTCCCATCTGGTCTGTTTCATAATACTGAACCAGATGTTTGTATGGTTTATATATCATAATATCCCTCCTGACATGTTTTTGTATAATCCACAGTTATGAATTTTATTCATTGTGTAATTATAGTTATTCAGATACATTTTTGTCAATTTTAGAAGGGTTGATATTAATTACATTATAATTAGCAGCTACATTTATTACATTGTCAGCTATTATTTTATCATATCTGTTCATCCATTTTCCTGTTACTCCAGTGTATGAAGCAACTTCATCTTTAGATGCTCCTCCCATTAGCATATAGCTTATAGCTGCATGACGAAGTGTCTGCATTGTATAATGCTTTCGTAATTTTTTGGCTTTCACAAGCTTATCTGTGTATGAAGCAAGAAGACGTTCTGTATCGCGCATTTTAATACGGTTTTTTCGTATATTTGTAAATAATGCGCCACTCTGTATATTCTCAGCCACAATATATGTATCAAGAATTGTACCAAGGTCATCAGGTATAATAAGAAATCTGCTTATATGATTCTTTGGTGGCATATTAATACATAGGTGTCCTGTCTGATTTCGGCATATATATTCTTTGTTCAGATTACATATTTCCTGATTGGTAAGCCCCATCTTAATTACAAGTGAAAATATTAAAAATGCTTTATTGTCATTGGCATCTAATGCCGCACTCAGAAGATTATCAATTTCCTTAGTATCAGGTATTGCATCTTTTGGCAATATTTTATCCTGTTCTGGAAGAGACATACTTTCAAAATGATTAACATATCGTTTGCCATGATTAATAGTATAAGTTTCTATAAATGTGCATACAGATTTCATAACTGAAAGACGCATTACTGCAGTATTATATGACAGTCTGCCAGAGTTAACTTTCTCTATAAGGCTGTTGTAATAATTCATTGCCTCTTTTCTTGTTAATTTAAGTGGGTCGTGTCCTGTTAATTTATCAAAGCTCCTTATAACATTCCAATATTCTTTTCGTGTTCTTGCACGTAAATTTGTCTGGAAATATATCCATATCTCATCTTCGAATTTTGCTGAAATCATATGTTATCCTTTCTTAAAAGCAGTGGTGTGGTATAGTTTGGTCATATATGACGACATATGTCTAAATCACATACAAATAATATCATCCCTCCACCAAAAAATCAAAATAAAATAAAACAAAACCCCAAATAATTAAGAAAAGCTTCCTGACTGAACTCAGTTCACATTTGCTTTTTATGTCGAAAGTCCGTATAATGTATTTATATTTATATTGAAGGAGTTAATATGGAACAGTATTCTAGGCGATTTATAGAAGAGCTTGCCAAGCATATCAACCCAACGATTCTCGAATTTTTCAATAAAAAGAAAAATCTGATGAACTTTCCTACTGATAATGCTGCAGAGCTTATAGACGAAACATTGATGGAGTATCTTGAAGGTAAAACGAGCCGTGAAGATTTAATGCCAATTATTAACAAGATAAAAAAGTCGCGTCTTCAGAAACGCGCCAGATGGTATAAGGCATACAATAACGATATTGATAATATGAATCTGGATGATCCCAAGCACCCTCTCGCCAGTTTTATTTCTCTTGCCAGATCATTAAGACCTGACGAGTATGCTAAACTCTATGGTGATAAAGAATTTGATGATATTATCAAAGATAAAAAAGAAGCTGCTAATGAATGGAAGAATGATTCCGGAAGTCTTTTGATTGATTTTCCCGGACTCTACTCTTTCACTAATAATTCAATATATAATTCTCTTAAGAATGATCTAATTATAAGTGCATGGAAGTATATAGAAAGTGAACTTGCTGGTAACATTGATTCTTACCTAAGAATGTATCCTGTTGACCTTGTTGATAAACCATTATTCAGCCCATCTTCTTTTACTCTGATGATGGAAACAGCTTCCAATAATTTGTTAAAGGAAATTATCACAGATGATGATGGAGATGAACTGTTAGAGGTTACTGTGGATAATGGTAAGCTGACACCACCAAAGTCTATGGATACTGATGACCTTAAGCTGGTCAATGCATTTATCTCTAATATTAACATGCAGGAGTTCTCCAAGGAGAAATCTGTTGTTGTCGATCTTAATACCCTGGGTAAAGAGGTTGTAGATTATCATGTAGGTAAGAACGTTCTTAACAAGATAAGTAATTCCTGCCGAAAACTTGTAGAGTATAACTTCTCTTATGAAGCTGAAGGCAGTAAGATATATTTCAACTTGTTTGATAATATTGTTATTAAAGAAGATGCTGAACGCCCATATGCCATAGCACAATTTGGAGAAATTCTAAGCAACGCAATTATTCAGAAGAAGCTTATCTCCATTACTTCTGCTTCTTATGATGTTCTTGATAATAATCTTTCAAAGATTATATGCTATGCGATAAAGCGTGAACAGATTGCTAATCAGGAAACAAGAGTTAATGAATACAGTTATACATACTTCCAGAAGATTGTAAGATTCAAGTTGAAGAACAAAAAGAAGAATCTGCAGCTTATCCAGGAAAGTCTTCAGGAGTTTGTTGATAACCATATTGCAATAGAAAAGTTTGAATTAAAGAATGGTGTATTTATCATAACTTTCCTGCCGTTGTCTGATGCTGAAATAGAAGATCTTAATTCTGACAATGATAAGAATGACAAAGGACTGTTGATTGACACCCTTGGATAAATGTCTACATTTTCGTATTTAAAAAATTGATGTAGAATACTGAAGGATAATTGATTAATTTCAATTATCCTTTTTTTATTTGCCTCAACCATGCGATTTATTCACATTTTGTCGTTTATTTTTATTTTTTAGTATAGAAAATGTGCTTTACTCCCCTATTTAAGGCATTTCAATAAAAATAAACGAGATAATTGATATTCCCGTGCAACCTGCTTCTAAAAAATGTAGATAAATTTGGAGTAAATCAGTAATACATCACTATCAGAGTGTAGATATTTTTGGAGTAATTTAATGAAATGTAGATATTTTTGGAGTAATTTAATTCATTTTTATAAAAAAATCACCCCAAAACTATGCTTAATGATATATTAACACTACGCAAAGAAGTGTTTTTCTACATTTTTTTTTCAAAAAATCATTGTCAATGTCTACATTTTTGGCTTAAATACTAGATATTCGGGATTTATTGTCTTTATATATATATCAATATCACCCAAATGTAGATAAATTTGGAGTAAAACATACAAAATATGTAATTTGAAGTCTACAAAAAAAAATCGCAAGAAATTTCGTAGATAAAAACGGAGTAAAACAAGTATCTTTTTAAAAAATGTAGATAAATTCAGAGTAAAATAATATGAAAATAAATATAATGTGGACAAAAATGGAGTAAAAAGGCAAATTTGATTTTAGCCCCAAATACTGTTAAATTATGGGCTAAAAGGGGGTGAAATGTTTGGATAATTTTGCGAATATTGGCAAAGCAGCTATAATCCAGTCTTTAGGTATTCAGAAGAATTACACAGAAGTAATTGAAACTACTGTAGATGCCATTGATTATAGTAATACAGCTTGTTCAACATGTAAATACAAAGCTATCATCAATACATTTGATAAAAATAGCAAGCCTTATGCTGATGCCTGTGCTTCCTGTGCAAGTTGTCCACATAAGACATTGATCCAGAAGAACGTGTATAAAAAAATCTACCATAATGAAAAAAACCGTTATGGTTACAGACCTATGCTTAAGGCTAATGCCATTAAACTGTTTTTGTTATTGCATTTTTATCACCCTGATAATAACGGAATTGTATATAATCTGGAAGCATGTGAACTTGCGTCTGTTATCGGGTGTAATGTAAGAACTGTATGGAATAATCTTAAGGTACTTGAAGAATATACATATATCTCATATTCAAAAAATGAGTATGGGCTTATTAATGTTATCCTCAATGATTATGAAAATTATTACCTTCCTGCCAATAAAGGTGGGCGAGGTTTTCTTGTCATGTCAAAGGAGTTGCTAACAAAACTTAATTCAACAGATTCCCTGGTATCACTCCGTATCTTTTTAAGGGAACTTTTAAGTCTTGATTCTCCTGAATTAAAAGGTGTTGCAAGTGTTGATTACAAGAACATACGCGATATACGTAATACGCTTCCATCTTACTGCAAGCCTTCAGTTATTAAAGCAAAGCTTACGAAAAACTCCGAAATATTCAATGTTACATTCAAAGATGACGTTGTCCGGTTTGAGATCGATAAAGCATATATCCCAAAGAACCAGAAAGCTTATGTACATGAGGAATATGTAGGAATCCTGCAGAATTTTATATGGGAATTTAATCAGAATGTTGCTTATGTTAATTCCGGCGAAACTGTTTCTGCAAAATTCAGCTCATTTTTTAATATTAATACTTCAGTTGCTTCTTATAAACTTATGAAGCTTACTGATATTGAAATTGACGATATTGCAAGTCTTTCCTTACACTATTCTTATGAAATTGTGATGAATGCTCTGTCTGTTGTTTATAAAGAATATTATATGTACGAAAAGACTGTAAATAATCTTGCAGGTCTTATGTCAACAATAATACGAGCTCAATTTAATAATCTTAAAAAGGCTGCCTGAAAACAGTCTTTTTTCTGTGTCTTTTTATCAAAACTCTTCATAAATTATATAAAGATTCTTCCTCCCCCCTTACCTGATCTTCGTTTCTTAAGTTAAATATATGTCATTTATTAAAAATTATGATAAAAGTTATTATAAAAAGTGGCAATAATGACTAATATATTAATAATTTATGGAAAAAAAAAGACGATAAATGACTTAAAAAAGACTAAATACTTAAAAAAATACCTTTTTCAGAAAAAAAAAATTCTTATAAAAATACAAAAAGACTTTTTAAAAAAAAATTATATGTTTGATTTAAATAAAAATTCATCATTTCTGAAAAACATATACGTCTTAATTATCCTCAAAATCACTAATCATCTGTCTTTCCAGATTTCTCATTTATCAATATATGTTAATTTGTTGATAATATATATATATACATTTATATAAAAAAGACGGATATTAATGCATAAATAGTATTTCATGCATAATATCCGTCAAAAATTAACTTTGTTATTTGACCAAACAACGATTTTTATGATGTCATAATACAAATATGTATCTATATCATAAAAAGTCATAAAAAGTCATATATGGTCATATTAAAGGTTTTCAATTAAATCAACGATTCTGTCCTTCAAAATTTCAACACGTATTTTTAATTCCGTGTCGTTTTTTATGATTGATTTATTATTTTTTAGTACATCAAAATTATTTTCTAATAAACTAAGTGACTGTTCCAGTTTTGCGATCGAATTAATTCTTTTAAGTTCAGAATCGGAGATTGAAGTCTGACGTTGTTCCTTTTCCTTTTGCTGCTGCTTAAGTTTTTCAACCTGAGCTTCCATCTTTGCTTTTTCACGTTCTGCTTTTTCTTTTGCTTGCATTGCAAATTTAACCATCTCGTCTTTATCAGGTCCTTTTTCTGTAGAGTTACTATTGCTTTGAAAATCATTTATTCTTTGTTCCAGTAATTCAATTGTATGTTTCTTATCTTCTATTTCTTTTGTAGCAGAATCAAGCTGCTTTTTATACTGTCTCGCTTCATCTGCTCTTTCTTCAGAAAGTTTCTTAATAGATTGGAACTCAGCATTTTCAATTGTACCGTTTTTCTGAATAATTGAAAGTATTGTCTTCTGAGCATCTTCATCAAGTTTACCAAATTTATCTGCCTGATTAAGATCAATGCCATTAGAATTAAGAAGTTCAGATAATTCTGGAATCAGTTTTTCTGCTGTTGTGTATTTTCTTGCCTGTCGTTCAGATATATTAAGCTGGCTGGCTATTTCAGCATGAATATTCTTAATTTCACCTTTAAGTTTCTTGGCTTCATAAAGCTCTAATAGTCTGCTTACTTCCCATCGCTTCACTTCCATGCTTGATTCTCTTACATCATGATTTGCAGAGATAAGCATAATCTCTTCGTCAATATCTGATATATCTGATTTCTCTACTTTACAAGGAATTCCTGCAGGAAAGTTATCACGATATTCTTTATCTGTCATCTGGCATATAGCATGGTATCTTCGTTCACCAGATATAAGACGATATTGATCTGTTTCTGCATCATATAAAACTGAAAGGTTATGACGGAGGCCATTAACAAGAATACTTTCTTTAAGTGCTTCTATTCCGTCTTGTGTATACTGTTCATTCTTAGGATTAGGAATAATCTTATCTTTAGGAATATATTTAAAATTGTATTGTGTCTTAGCTTGGATTTCTCTGAGTTTTTCACCACCATCATTATTAAGTACACCAGATTTTGTTGATCCAGCACTAAAATTTTTCTTAGCCATATTACTTCTCTCCTTTCAGATATCTTGCAAGCTTACGGTAATGAGCTGTGTCCATAAGTCCAAGATAGTTTACAAGTTCAACGTAATCAAGGGATGCAGGACACTTTTTATCGTATGATAATAATGGTTCAAATGTCGTATTTGATTCATTAACTGCTATACAGTTTCTGATAGATATTGGAAGAAATCTATCACCGAACATATTTTCATAACTCTCATACATCTGTCTGAAAAGAGTTGTTCTTCCTGCCACCCTTGTCATAAAGATACCGGCAAATTCAATGCTTAAAGCATATTTATCGTTTAGTTCTTCTATAGTATCGAAAAGTGACATAAGACCATCATACGAGAAATTATCTACACAAATTGGAGTAATAATCTTATCACTGGCACACATTGCACATGATGTTAGATATGATTTGAACGGAGAATTATCTATAATTATGTAATCAAACTCGTCCTTAATTAAATTCAAGTTATAGCGTAAATATAATTCAACATTAACCTCTTTCATTTTGTCATATATTTTGTAAATAAGACTGTTAAGTTCTCGTGATGCTGTAAGTATAGAAATGTTTTTATATTCAGTTTCAGTTATGTAGCTCATTACTTCATTTTTATTTTTTTGTTTTTCGCAAAACAGACGTTCGTAATCTATATCTGGATTAGCTTCTGCCTGACCATACATTTTTGTTGTATTCATCTGTGGATCAAGGTCAATAAGCAATACTTTGTATTCTGAGATAGCAAGAATCTGTGCTATTGTAATTGCTGATGTTGATTTGCCTACTCCACCCTTTTCATTAATCAAACTAATTACTTCTGTCATAGTTTTTCCTTTCGCATATTAATATAAGTTTATTATACAACATTTTGGTTTCTTTTCAATTGCTTTTAGAAATGTTTTTGAGAAATATTTGAACTGAGTTCATTTTTTGACATAATTATACTTTTTATAATAACTTTGCACTAAGTTCAATAATTAATATATGGATTAATTTTTAAGATAGATATATTATATCCTGAAATTTATGTCTTAATTAATAATTATATAATAAAGATTTATTATATAAA
>OCPP01000672.1_pt1 | contig 22994 bp, 20 predicted proteins | sample 1538211 | NCBI WGS metagenome assembly OCPP01 (sample SAMEA2580193, study PRJEB22360) | human gut metagenome | biome: human gut; feature: human-associated habitat; material: faeces | place: Denmark | collected 2008/2010
TTATTATATATATTAAACTTAAGTGCACATAAGTGAACTAAATATAAAAAATAAATAGTAGCTAATGTATTAAAGTTTATATGAAGTAAAAAACCTATGGTAAAAAGCAAAAATGGGAATCTTAAAAAAGATTTAGTTAAGATAAAAGCTAATATACCAATTGTGATTTTTATTATAAATTTTAAAAGGTTAAAAATAATTCTAAAAATAAATAAAATAATATCAAATAAAATAATCAACATTAAAGTTAACCTCCTTTAATATTAGATTATCTACTTTTTGGAAAATTATTCATTTTTTTTATTTTTAGTCATTTACATAACTCCTATTACATATATTAAAACATAAATAATTAAAAATGTCTTAAAAAGAGGTGTAATTATGAGTATTTATGTTTTAAAGGATTATGTTGAAGATTGTATTAAGAATTGTGTTAAGCCAACATTTGAGGGATTGAATATTTATTATAAAGCTAAAAAAAATAAAATTTAAGAAAAGTTTACTTTTAACTTCTAAAGAAAAGAGTATAATAATTAAAGATACAGTAAGATTAAGTGTGGTGAATGTAAATTGAACACAAAAAAATTAACAGAATCAGCAATGTTATCAGCATTATTTGTAGTTTCAAGTATGATAGCAATTTATACAGGAATAGCATATACACTTTATTTAGATATGGTTGTACCACTTTTTGTATGCCTTATTTATATGAGACTTGATTTAAGACATACTTTACTTTCTTCAATTACTTCATTACTTATAGTAACATTTGCAATAGGGGATGTTGCATCAGCAGTTTGGATGAGCCAAGGTATTTTAATGGGATTAATTTGTGGATATTTTATTAGAAAAAAGGAAACAATTTTTGATGATTTATTTTATTCAGCAATTTTAGGAACTTTTATAATGGTATTAATAGACATATATTTTTCTAAATTAACTGGATATAGTTTTATGAAGGAATTTGACAGTTATAGAGATTTATTTCCATTAGGAAGTGAATATATGGCAATGGCATTTAATATTTTTGTAGCAATGATGCCAATGAGTACTATTTTAATAGTTTATGTTGGAGCTTTACTCATTGGTAAAAAGCTTATGATATTAAATGAAAATTGTACTGAAAAGTATATGATAATTAAAAATTTTAAAAGATTTGGTTCATATATTTGTTGTAGTAAAAAAACTTATTATTTTGGAATAATATATTTAATTTTAACAGAATTAATAAATTTAACAGGATTTGAATTTAAATTTGTTTATTTTAAAACTGTTATTATGGCAATAAGAGTAATTGTAATATACTTTGTTTTAAAGGATTCATTTACTTTTGTAATAAGAGGAATTTTTAGTAAAATAAAATCAAATGGCATGGCGCAATTAATTTGGTTAGGTGCTCTTTATATGTTATTAATTGATTTTAAGTCTACTTTTATAATTTTAGTTATAGGAAGCCAAATAATAAATTATTCTATGAAGTTAAGAGATGCACAAATTAATATGTTAAAAACATCAATTTTAAAAAGATAAAAATAAGGAGATGTCGCATTAAGAATAAATATTACAATATATTGTGTTGATTTTTATTTTTTAAAACAATATATTGTGTGTAAAATTTTTAGTGCGACAGCTCCTTATTTTTTATATAAGAGTAAGAGAATTTACATCTAATTTGTAAGTTGCATCTTTTCTTTCAACTATAATATTAATTTTTTCCTTTAATTCTTCATCATCCATTATTTTAGAAATAAGTTCACGAGTTGGATTCATTGCAAAAGGTATACCAACTGATTTAAGCATAGTGAAATCACCAGCAGTATCTCCATAAGCATAACTTTGGCTTAAATCAATATCATATTTTTCGCAAAGTTCTTTTATTGCCTTTTCCTTGCTTTCAGAATCCCACATTGGAATAATGTTACCATTATATTTATTTTCAGAATCTAATTCATAAATTGTCCCTCTATAATCATCCATATTATATTTCGATGACATTTCTTTAACTAATTCAATAGGAGAACCAGAAATAGCAATAACAATATCCCCTTGTTCTTTGTGCCACTTTATTCTTTCTCTAGAAAATGTATAAACTCTATCACCTTTTTGTTCAATAACTTTTTTTGCAATATAATCTATATGATATTTGTCTAATCCTAATATTGCTTCTGTATAAACATCAACCATCTTTAAAAGGTAAGTATCATAATCACCTTGTCTTTTGTCCCAATTAATATAAGCAGGTTTTACTTCTTTATACCATTTTTTTTCATCTACAAGGTCATATTTTATTATTTTTTTAAAAACCTCAGTTATAAGTCCTTCTCTGTAAATTGTTCCATCTATATCGAAAAATGCAGCTTTTCTTGACATATAAAAACCTCCTTATGTTCATTAATAAAATTATTATCTTATAGTTATTAAGGTATATGATAATAAAGATAAGCAAAAATTGCAAGAGTAATTTTAAGGAGTATAGTTTAAAAATGTAGATAAATAAATTTAATGAGGTTTAAAACAAATAAAATATAATAGAATGTATTAATTGTAAATATTGACAAAAGGTAGCTAAATAATATAATAAGTATATAAGAATTAAATAAAATGCTAGGGGTGCCGAAAGGCTGAGAAATAAATTATTATTAACCCTTGTACCTGATCTGGATAATGCCGGCGTAGGAAAGCTTGTTGATGTATACTAAAAATGAACCTATTAAATTTAACTTAAAATATTTCAATATAAAAATGTTTTATATTTATTTTACTTAGGAAGATTTTTAATATAATTTTAAATGAAATAGCTGTATTCCAGTAAGGGATATAGCTTTTTTTATGTATTATGAAAGTTTAATTTTTGAAATAGTAAGGTTAGTGAGAGTAATTAAGTTTAAGATTTAAAATTTATAATTTTAATATCATGAACTAAATGAGTGATAGTTACTTTGTTTTACTTAAAATTTAAAGTTTAAAGGAGAAGAAAAATGAGAAATTACAAAATACCAACATTAACAATTGCAGGTTCTGATTCTTCAGGAGGAGCAGGAGTACAAGCTGATTTAAAAACATTTAGTGCTATAGGTACTTATGGAATGAGTGTTATTACTGCAATAACAGCTCAAAATACACAAGGAGTTTTTCTTGTTGAAGATTTAAGTAAGGAAATAATTGAAAGGCAAATAGAAGTTGTATTTGAAGATATAACACCAGCAGCAGTAAAAATAGGTATGGTATCTAGTCCAGAAATTATTCATACTATTGTAAATACTTTAAAGAAATATAAGCCTAAATATTTAGTGGTGGATCCTGTTATGATATCTAAAAGCGGATATTCATTATTAAAGCCAGAAGCTAAGAAAAGTTTAATTGAAGAACTTATACCAATGGCTTATATAATTACTCCAAATACTCTAGAGGCAGAGGAAATTACAGGAATAAAAATAAATGATGTAAATGATATGAAGGAAGCAGGGGAAAAAATATTAGAATTAGGTCCTAAATTTGTGTTAATGAAAGGTGGGCATTTAGAAGGAGATGCTGTGGATGTATTAATAGGAAAAGATACATTTGAAATTTATAAACAAGAAAGATTAAATAAGAAAAATACACATGGAACAGGATGTACCTTATCATCAGCAATAACTTCACACTTAGCATTAGGTTATGACATAGCTGAGGCTGTTAAGTTAAGCAAAGAGTATATAACAGAAGCAATAGCACATAGCTTTGATATTGGTAAAGGGGTTGGACCTGTTAATCATTTTTATAAATTTGAGGATTAAACAAGGGGAATAAGTAATGTTTGAATTAATAAATAAAGTTAAAGAAATAAATCCTTTAGTATTACATTATACAAATGAAGTTACTATAAATGATTGTGCAAATATAACACTTGCATTAGGGGCAAGTCCTTTAATGAGTTATTCTGATGAAGAGGTTGAAGAAATAGTTAGTGTTGCTAGTTCAGTAGTAATTAATATTGGTACTATGAATTCAAGTAGATTAGAGTTATTTGTTAAAGCTGGAAAGGCAGCTAATAAATTTAATAAGCCTGTTGTATTGGATCCAGTAGGTGTTTTTGCAACTAAAACAAGAATAAATTTTGTAAATAAACTTTTAAATGAAATAAAGTTTGATGTTATAAAAGGCAATGTTGCAGAAATAAAGTTCATTGGAGGATTGGATGTAAGAGGACAAGGCGTAGATTCATTTGATGATGGAGAAGATATTTCAGAAGTTATTAAAAAAGTATCTAAAAAACTTGAGTGTATAGTTGTTGCTACTGGAAAAGTAGATTTTATTAGTGATGGCAATGATGTTATAAAAATATTTAATGGAACTCCAAAATTAAAAAGTGTTACAGGAACTGGCTGTATGACTGGAAGCTTAATAGGAAGCTATTTAGGTACTTATGATAAATTAGTAAGTTTAGGACAAACTGATAATTTAAAAAAAATAGAAGCAGTTGCTATGGGAATACTTACAATGGGATTAAGTGGGGAATTAGCTGATAAGAATGACATAGCAATTGGAAGCTTTAGAGAAGAACTTATGAATAATGTTTATAAAATGAATAGTAAGAAATTAAAGAAGTATGGAAGGTGTGAATAATATGAAATTTTCAGAAGTTTTATTTAGTGAAGTAAAGGAAATTTGGGATGGATATTTAGAGCATCCATTTGTTAAAGCAATAGGAGAAGGAAGTTTAGATAAAGAAAAATTTAAGAATTATTTAATTCAAGATTATTTATATTTAAAGGATTATGCTAAGGTTTTTGCTATGGGGTTAGTTAAAGCATCAACTATGGATGAAATGAAGTTTTATCATGAATCTATAAAAGGTATATTAGATGATGAAACTGCAGTTCATGTTAACTATTTGAAGGGATTTGGATTAAGTACAGAAGAGGTGGAGGAATATAAAAGTGAATTAACAACTGAAAGTTATACAAATTACATGATTGGAATTGCATTAAAAGGTGATTTAAAGGATATTGCAATGACTATAATGCCATGTACTTGGAGCTATTATTATATTGGAAAGCACTTATATGAAACATATAAGGAAAACTTAAAAGATAATTTTTATACTCCATGGATAGAAGGATACGCATCAAATGAGTTTAGAGAATATACACAAGAGTGGATTGATTATATAGATGATATATGTAATGACATATCAGAAGTAAAAAAGGAAAGGTTAAAGGACATATTTATAAAATCTAGTCTTTATGAAATGGAGTTTTGGAATATGGCAAATAAATAAACTAAATTCCAATTTTTAGGTTAGGTATTACAATTATCAACTATCGTATATAAAATTTAATTTAAGATGAGGTAATTAATATGGTTGTTTTTATAGCGATAATATCAGTAATATTATTTATATTTTATTTTAGGGATTTAAAAAAAAATCCTATAACAACAAAGAAAATGGTAATAATTGCAATGATGAGTGGATTATCATTATAATACTTTTATCTATAATTCCTTTAGGGAGATTTAAAAAACTAGTTAACGTTAAAGATATTGCAAGCATAAATATTAGAAAAAGGTGATAAAAATGAAAGATTTAAAGCTTTATTTATTAACAGATTCAGATATTTTAAAAGGAAGAGATTTTTATAATTGTATTGAAGAAGCATTAAAAGGTGGAGTTACAATGATTCAATTAAGAGAAAAAGATGCTAGTGGAAAAGATTTTTTAGAAAAAGCAATGAAGCTTAGAAGTTTAACTAAAAAATATAATGTTAAATTTATTATTAATGATAGAGTAGATATTGCAATGCTTTGTGATGCTGATGGAGTTCATGTTGGACAAAGCGATATAAGTGCAGACATGGTTAGAAAGCTTATAGGTAAGGAGAAAATAATAGGAGTATCTGCAAGAACAGTAGAAGAAGCAATGAAGGCTAAGGAAGATGGGGCAGATTATCTTGGGGTTGGAGCTATGTTTACAACTACTACAAAATTAGATGCTAAAAGTGTGACAATTGATAAGTTAAAGGCAATTAAAAAAACTGTAGATTTGCCAGTAGTAGCAATTGGAGGGTTATCATTAAATAATATTGATGAATTAAAGGAAGCTAATGTTGATGGATATGCTGTTGTTTCAGCAATATTAAAAGCTAATGATATAAAATTAGAGTGTGAAAAGTGGACAAGAAAAATAGAAGAATTAAAAAATTAAAAAATTAAAACTGTAAGGGGTAGGAGAAAATATGGAATTAAGTAAAAATAAAAGTAGGACTAAAAAGTTAGTTATAAGTGGAATATTAATAGCAATTTCAACTATTTTAGGTACATTTTCTATCCCATTATTAGGAGCAAAAGTAGCACCAATACAACATTTAGTAAATGTAATTGCAGCAGTAATCTTAGGACCAGTATATGGAGTTGGATGTGCATTTGTATCATCATTACTTAGAAATATACTAGGAACTGGAAGTTTATTAGCTTTTCCAGGAAGTATGGTTGGAGTTTTTTTATCAGGTTTATTATATAAGAAATTTAAAAAAATAGAAGTTGCAGTGATTGGAGAAGTAATTGGAACAGGAATAATAGGAGCACTACTTGCTTATCCATTAGCAGCATTTGTATTAGGGCGTGAAGTTGCAATGTTTGTTTATATAGTACCTTTTTCATTAAGTTCCTTCATAGGTAGTTTTTTAGCTTATATAATATTGAAGTTAACTACATTAAAGCAATTTTTAATAAATAATTAAGGAAATTAATTTTTTTCTGACTTTTTTGAAAAATGCATAAATGAATAATTTAAAAGGAAATGTGAATAATATTATTCAAAAAATAGAAAATTGAAACTTAATTGGTTATATAAGTAAAATGGTGTATAATATATTTGTAATAAATAAGTGTTTGAGGTGACAAACTATGATATTTAATAAGGGTAAAAAATATGTTTTTAGCAAGGATGTATACTTAGCTAGTGATGAGAGAGTTGAAAAATTAAGTAATGACCAAATTAATAAATATGATGGGAAAGAAGTAAAAGTTGGACATAGTTATTTAGGTTATATAGGTAATTCAAGAATATCTTCTAGCTGGTGCAAAGAAATTAAATAAATATTAAGTAAAAGAGATGGTATGAAAATTTATTGAATAATAAGTTTTTATATCATCTTTTTTTGCAGAATTAATATAAAATTTGGAATATAGATTGTATAATTGAATAATAGGAATAATTAATAATAAATAGAAGTTAAGGGAGGCAGTATTTTGAGAATATTACATACTGGTGACTGGCATCTTGGTAAGAATTTAGAAGGTGCAAGCAGAATGGATGAACAAGAATTATTTTTAAATGATTTTGTAGATATAGTTGAGAAAAATAAAGTTGACTTAGTTATTATTGCAGGTGATGTTTATGATAATAGCAATCCTCCAGCAAGGGCAGAAAAGATGTTTTATGATACATTAAAAAAGCTTTCTAAAAATGGGGAAAGGTTGATTTTGGTTATTGCAGGAAATCATGATAATCCAGAAAGATTAGTTGCAGCAGGACCTCTTGCAATGGAGCATGGAATAATAATGTCTGGGACACCAAAAACAGTAATTCAATGTGGGGAATATGGGCAACATAAGGTTATTAATTCTGGAGAAGGGTTTATTGAAGTAGAAATTAATAATGAAAAAGCAGTGATATTAACTGTATCATATCCAAGTGAAAAAAGGTTAAATGAAGTTCTTTATGGTGAAATGGATAGTGATGAAGATAGGGTAAAGACTTATGGTGAAAGAATAAAGTCATTATTTGATTCTTTAGAGAAGAATTATAGAAGTGATACGATTAATTTAGTTGTTTCGCATTTATTTGCAATGGGAAGTGAAGAAGGAGGATCAGAAAGAAGTATTCAATTAGGGGGAAGCTATATTGTTAATGGTTCATGTTTTCCAAAGGAAGCTCAATATATAGCATTAGGTCATGTGCACAAGCCACAAATAGTACCAGGAACAAATAAAAAAGCAAGATATTCAGGTTCTCCACTTCATTATAATAAAAAGGAAATAAATATTACAAAGAAGTGTTTCATAATTGATGTAAAAGCTAATGAAGAATGTGTTGTTAATGAAATTGAACTTAAGGTTTATAAGCCAATAGAAATTTGGAAATGTGAAAGTATAAGTGATGCAATTGATAAATGTGAAGAAAATAAGGATAGGAATTGCTGGGTTTATTTAGAAGTGAAGTGTGATAGGTATATAAGAGAAGATGAAATAAAGAAGATGAAGGGAATTAAAAAGGATATTTTGGAGATAATACCAAAGCTTCAAAGTGATGAGGAAGATGAAAGTGCAGTAACTATTCAAGAAAAGTCTTTTGAAGAAATATTTAGGGAGTTTTATAAAAAGGAAAGAAATATAGAGGCTGATGATGAAGTTGTAAACTTATTATTAAAACTTGTAAGTGAAGAGGGGGATGAAGATGAGGCCAATTAAACTTACAGTAAAGGGATTAAATAGTTTTATTGAAGAGCAAAGTGTTGATTTTGAAAAATTAACTGACAGAGGATTATTTGGTATATTTGGGCCAACTGGAAGTGGGAAGTCAACAATTTTAGATGGTATAACATTAGCTTTGTATGGTGATGTTTCAAGAAAAAGTTCTAATTATATTAATACAAATTGTGAAAAGGCAAATGTTAGTTTTGAATTTCAAATATCCGGTGCAGAAATAAAAAGGTATATTGTAACAAGGGAATTTAAAAGAGATAAAAAGTCAGGAAATCCTGTTTCAGGCAAGTGTAAAATGGTTGATATAACAAATGGAGAAGATGTTTTAGCTGATAAGGTTAAAAGTGTAACTGATAAATGCAAGGAAGTAATAGGGTTAAGCTTAGAGGATTTTACAAGGACAGTTGTTTTGCCTCAAGGGAAGTTTTCAGAGTTCTTAAAATTAGAAGGAAAGCCAAGAAGGGAAATGCTTGAGAGACTTTTTAATTTAGGACAATATGGTGATGAGTTATCAGGAAAGTTATTAAGGGAAATTAGTAAGGAAAAGAATGCAGGAAATATTTCGGCTGGACAGCTTAAGGGATATGAAGATATAAGTGAAGCTAAGAAAATTGAAAAGGAAGAAAGTTTAAAAATAAGTATTGAAAATTTAAAAAATATTAATGATGAGCTTAAGGAAATAGAAAAGGATTTTAAGGAAAAATCAGAACTTTGGAATTTGCAGCTTGAAATAAGTGATTATAAGGAAAAGGAAAGTATACTTGTTGAAAGAGGAAATGAAATAAATTTAATTAGGGAAAAAATTAAATTTGCTGAATCAGCAAATAAGGTTAATCCTTATGTTATTGCTTATGAAGATACTTTAAAAAATATTGATTTAACAGAAAAAGAATTAAGTCAATTAAAAGATAAATGTGAAGAGTTAAAAGAGAAAAAGTTAAGTATTGAATTAAAATGGAATAATATTAAGAAAATTAAGGATGAGAAGCTTCCTCAATATAAAATTCAAGAAGAAAAAATAAAGGATGCAATAGAAGATAAAAAAGCATTAAATATTTTAGAAGAAGAAATTAAAAAAATTAATAATAATATAAGCTTATTAAATAAGAAGAAAAAGGAAAATGAAGATAAGTTATTAGATTCTGAAGAGAGATTAAAGAAGGGTAATGCTTTATTAAAAGAAAAAGAAGAATATAGAGACACATTAAATATAAATAGTGAATTAAAGCAGGATGTTTTGCAAGGTGTAGTAATTACAAATGATTATAATAGTTTATTAAAAGTTGTAAGTGATTATAATATAAAAATAAAGAGATTGAAGGATGTAGTAGATAGTTCATTAAAGGAAAAGAAAGTATTAGATATTGAACTTAATGATAAGGAAAATTTATTGAAAAGTAATGAAAAAGCCTTAGAAGAATTGAATAAAAATTGTCCTGGAAGTCAAGAAGAATTATTTAATTTGCAACAAAAGCATTTAGAGTTAACAAGGAAACTGGATATATTTAATAAATCTAAGGAAGATATAAATAAAAATAAAAACTTAATAAATGAGCTGGAAAGGGAAGTTGAAGTTAAAAAGAAAGAATTTGAGCTTTTAGAAAATGAAATAAAGAAAATAAGCAGTGATATACTTGAAATAGAAAGAGAAAATTTAGCTTATAAGCTAAGAAGTGAGTTAAAGGATGGAGATATTTGTCCAGTTTGTGGTTCTGCTCATCATCATAAGGAGAATATTAAGCATATAGAATTTAAGGAAAGTATCAAGTTTGAAGAAGAAAAATCATTAAAGGAAAAATGTGCAAGTGATTTAGATAGTATTATAAAATCTATGGAAGCTAAAATTAAGGTAGCAAAAGAAAAAATAGAAGAAGAAAAAGTTGTAATAAAACATTTGGGAGAGGATTTTAATGAAGATTTGGTAAGGACTTCTCAAGTTAAAATTAGTGAATTAAAAGCAAGCCTTGATGATTATAATGTTAAAAAAGAAGAATTAGAAAAAATAATAAAATTATTAAGTGATGAATTTAATATATTAAAGCTTAAGTTTACCAAATTAGAAGCTAAAATAAGCAGTGATGAAAAAACATTAATGCAATTAAAAGAAGAATTTAATGATAATGAAGCTAAATTTAAGGAAATTGAAAATGAATTGAATTTACTTAAAGAAAAAACTAAAGTTAAGGATTTTATAACTAAAAATGAAGAAATAAATAAAATTGAAAAAGAAAAAGAAGATATAGAAAAAGTTATTAAAAGTTATAGAAATAGATTAGAAGAATTAAATAATAATAAAGATGAAGCAATAAAAAGTTTAAATGAAACTTCAAATGAATTAGGTAAATTTAATACTGCTTTAGAGGAAAAAGCTAAAGTTAGAGAAGAAAGCTTAGTTAAGATAAGAAGTAAAGTTGAAGATGTAAATAATATTGAAGAGATATTAAAAAATATTCAAAATGAAATAAAATCAATTGAAGCAAATTATATTTTAATAGAAAAGCAAAAGGAAAAAGCTGATAAGGATTATGAAGAATGTAATTTAAAAGTAAATGGTATAACAGGAAAATGTACAGAGCTTTATAAGCGAAAAGTTAATGAAAAAGAAAAGTTATATGAGGTATTACAAGAAGAAAACTTTTTAAATATAAATGAAGTTAAAGAAAATGTCTTAAATAAAAATAAAATAGAAGAATTAAAATTAGAAGTTGATAATTATAATAATGATTTGGCTAAAATTAAAGGTGCAATAGAAAGTGTTTCTCAAAAAATTAATAATAGAAAATTAGCTAAAGAAGAATGGATTGAAATACAAAATAAGAAAGAAGAAAAGGAAAGCCAAGTTAAGGAATTAGAAGAAGTAAAAATTAAGCTTCAAGAAGAGGTTAAGTTAATAAAAGAAAAATTATTAGAACAAATGGATTTACTAAAGGAAAAGGAAAAGTTAGATCATAAGTTAGCATTGTTAAATGATTTGGATAAATTGTTTAAGGGTAAAAAGTTTGTTGAATTTGTTGCTGCTACAAGATTGAAATATGTTTCTTTAGAAGCAAGTAGAAAATTAAAGGAAGTAACTAATGGAAATTATGGATTAGAAGTTGATGAAGATGGAAAATTCATTATTAGGGATTATAAAAATGGTGGAGCAGGAAGGGATGCATCTACTTTATCTGGAGGAGAAACGTTCTTAGCATCACTTGCATTAGCACTTGCTTTATCAGCAGAAATTCAGCTTAAGGGGACAGCACCACTTGAGTTATTTTTCTTAGATGAAGGGTTTGGAACTTTAGATGACAATCTTTTAGAAGTTGTTATGAGCTCTCTTGAAAGAATTCATAATGATAAATTAAAAGTTGGTATTATAAGTCATGTTGAAAGTATTAAAAATAGGGTGCCAGTTAAATTATTGGTAACTCCTGCTCAAGCTGGAATGGGTGGAAGTAAGGTTAAGATAGAAAGAAGTTAATATTATAACAATAAGGAGCTGAACATTTCAGCTCCTATTGTTATGTTATAGAAGAATGTTGTTAAGATAGAAGATAGTTGTTTGGTATTAGAGTATTAGCATCTGTTATATCAAAATGTTGTTGATAGAAAGCTTGGACAAAATAGGACAATAAATAAGTTTTGTAATATGACTTTATGATATGTTATAGAACAATGTTGTTAGTATATGTTATAGAACAATGTTGTTAGTATAGGAAAGTATTAGTTTTTAATATGTGAAAATTCACGATAATTATGATAGAATTGACATTATGATAAGTAATTAAACAAACATTAGGAGGAAGGAAATTTTGTTAATCAAAGGCATAAAATATTCATTTTATATGATTTTTGCTAGATTAAAAGGATTGAAGTATGAACATATAAAAAAAACTAAAGGTATAGAAGAAGCAACAGAATATGCAACTAAGAGTATATATTTATGGTCAAAGTTCACTATAAATATAATAGGGATGAATATTAAAATTGTTGGGAAGGAAAATATACCCAAGGATGCTTGTGTATTTGTAGGAAATCATACAAGTATATTAGATATTCCAGTTATATTTTATTCAGCAGATAGGCATATAGGATTTATATCTAAAAAGGAAGTCTTAAAAGTGCCTGTTTTAAGCTATTGGTTGGAAAGAGGTAAATGTATTGCATTAGATAGGCAAAACCCTAGAGATGGAGTAAGAATGATAAATGAGGGGGTTAAAAATTTAAAAGAAGGATATTCAATGATGATTTTTCCAGAGGGAACTAGAAGTTTGGATGGGAAAACATTACCTTTTAAAAAGGGAAGTATGAAGCTTGCAATAAAAGCAAAGGCTCCTATAGTACCTGTTACTATAGATTCTTCATTTACTTCATTTGAAAAAAATAATAAGTTTAAGCCTTCAACAGTTATTGTAACTTTCCATAAGGCTATAGAAACTGCAAATATAACAAAGGATGAAGAAAAAGATTTAGCTGAAAATGTGAGAAATATAATAATAAGCTCCCTAAGAGATGAATATAAAAATTAATTTTATCATTAAGCATAGTAAGGAGAAATTAAAATAATGTTAGATAAAATAAAAGAATTATTTACTGGAAATGAAATTATAAGTGGAAATTTTGGAATTGAAAGAGAAGCTTTAAGAGTTGATGAAAGTGGGAATTTAGTAACAACAGATCATCCAGAGATATTTGGAGATAAATCTGAAAATCCATATATAACAACAGATTTTTCAGAAAGTCAGGTTGAAGTTATAACACCAGCATTTAAAAAGTCTGAAGAAGCATATAAGTTTACAAGAGTACTTTATGATATTGTTGCAACAGAAATAGGAGATGAATATCTTTGGGTAGAATCAATGCCATGTATTATTCCAGAGGATGATAAGATACCAGTTGCAAAGTTTAAAAATGCTAGCAAGGAAGCTCAGGAATATAGAGAAAAATTATTAAAGAAATATGGAGGTAAAAAACAATTAATTTCAGGAATTCATTATAATTTTTCTTTTGATGAAGATATAATAAAGAAATTATATGAAAATAGTGATAAGAATGATTCATATAAAATTTTTAAAAATAGCATTTATTTAAAGGTAGCAAGAAATTATTTAAGATATAGATGGATTATAGTATATCTTTTAGGAGCTGCACCAATTGTTCATGAAAGTTTTATCACTGAAAATAAATGTCCATTAATGAAGTTAACTAAAAATGGTTATAGCAGTAATGGAGCTATTTCACATAGAAATGGAAAATGTGGGTATAAAAATAAAGTAGATTTATTTCCAAATTATAAAACTGTAGAAGATTATATTGGTAGTATTAATGGTTATTTAAAAGATGAAATTATTGAAAGTCATAAGGAAGTTTATAGTCATGTAAGATTAAAACCTAGTGATACAAATAATTTTATGGAATCTTTAATTAATGATGGAATTAAGTATTTAGAATATAGAACAATTGATATTAATCCATTTGAAAAGGGTGGAATAAGCTTAGAAGATTTAAAATTCTTGGAAATATTTAATGTATATTTATTATTGAAAGAAGAAAGTACTTTTGAAAAGTGGCAAGAAGAAGCATTAGAAAACCAGCAGTTAGTTGCAGTTTCAGGACTTAATGATATTGAATTAAGTAAGGATGGAAAAGCAATTGATAAGGTTGAATATGGATTAGAAATATTAAATGAAATAAAGGCAATTAATAATGAGCTTAATTTAAATTATGAAGATGTTATAAATAGAATGATAGATAAGTTTAATGATAGCAAATTAACTTATGCTTATAAGGTTTCAGAGTTAATAAGAGAAAATGGATATGTTGATACATTTTTAAATTTAGCAAAAAAATATAAGAAAGAAGCATATAATAATAGATTTAAATTAGAGGGGTATGAAGATTTAGAATTATCTACTCAAATTTTAATGAAGGAATCTATTAAAAGAGGTATTACTGTAAATTTAGTAGATAGAAGTGAGAATTTTATATCCTTAAAGAAAAATGAAAAAATTGAGTATGTAAAACAAGCTACTAAAACATCAAAAGATACTTATGTTTCTGTATTAATAATGGAAAATAAAACTGTAACTAAAAAAGTGTTAGCACAAAAAGGTGTTAAGGTTCCAGAAGGTGATGAATTTAATAGTATTGAAGAGGCAAAGTTAAAAGCGGGAAATTACATAAATAAGCCAGTTGTTATAAAGCCTAAGAGTACTAATTTTGGAATTGGAATTAATATTTTCCCTAATGGTGCAAACTTAGAAGATATAATTCATGCCTTTGAAATTGCTTTTAAAAATGATAATACTGTTTTAATTGAAGAATTTATAAAGGGAAAAGAATATAGATTTTTAGTTATTGATGATGAAGTTGTAGGAATACTTCATAGAGTTCCTGCTAATGTTATTGGTGATGGTGAAAAGACTATAAGTGAACTTGTAGAAATTAAAAATCAAGATCCATTAAGAGGAAAGGGATATGTAACACCTTTAGAAAAAATAAGATTAGAAGAAAATGCAGCCTTATTCTTAAAGCAACAAGGAAAGGATTTTAATTATATACCTAAAAAAGATGAAATAGTGTATTTAAGGGAAAATTCTAATATAAGTACAGGTGGAGATAGTGTGGATTATACAGATGATATTCCACAAAAGTTTAAGGAAATTGCAGTTAATGCAGCAAGGGCAGCAGGAGCAAAGATTTGTGGTGTTGATATGATGCTTGAAGATTATAGTGATGAAAATACTAATTATGCAATAATAGAATTAAACTTTAATCCAGCAATTCACATTCACTCTTATCCTTATAAAGGTAAAGAAAGAAATATAGCAAAACATGTTTTAAAACTTTTAGAACTTATATAAACTTCAATTTAAACTACTTAAATTTATAGAAAGGTATTTTACTTTTTATATTTGTATAAGTTAATATTGTAATTGGGGATGTGGCATTAAGAATAAATACTACAATATATTGTGTTTATTTTTATTTTTTAAAACAATATATTGTGTATAAAATTTTTAGTGCCACAGCCTCATAAAAATATTATTATTTTTTAGATTTGCACTTTGGAGAAATATAAATTTAGTTGAAAAAAAGTGGCAAATTCGATATAATGACTTATAACATGAAATAAATTAAATGAATATAGTTAGTAGTTTTTAAATGTATTTATTTAATTTATTTTATAATTAGGACGTGGAAATTATATTTAAGTACATCTTAGCAACATTAAACAAGTAATAAATTAACATAGTCAGATGTTAAGCTTTGTAAATGCAATGTTAAGGAAATAGCTTTTAAAGTATTTTTGTTAATTAAGTGAATTTGACGTATTAATTTATAAAAAAATATCAATATAAAGAAAAGTTGATTAAAAAACAGCTTTTATTTTTGTGTAAATAATTACAGTAAATATAGATAAAATATGGAGGATTTAGATGGAAAGCAAGAAGAAGATAAAGGTCATACCATTAGGTGGACTTGGGGAAGTTGGTAAAAATATAACGGTAATAGAATATGGTGATGAGATAATTGTAATAGATTGTGGAATGACTTTTCCTGACACAGAAATGTATGGGATAGATATAGTAATTCCTGATGTAAGTTATTTAGTTGAAAACATTGATAGAGTAAAAGGATTTTTTATAACACATGGACATGAGGACCATATAGGGGCAATACCATATATTTTAAAGCAAGTTAATGTTCCTATATTTGCAACTCAATTAACAGCAGGATTAATTGAAAGTAAATTAGAAGAACATAAAATGCTTGATAAGGTAAGTATAAATATTGTAAAGCAAGAAGATGTAGTAAAATTAGATAAATTAAAGGTAGAATTTATAAGGACTAACCATAGTATAGCCGACAGTTGTGCATTAGCAATTCATACACCTATTGGAATAGTTGTTCATACTGGAGATTTTAAGGTGGATTTTACTCCAGTTGATGGAAAGGTAATAGATTTACAAAGATTTGCTAAGCTTGGTAAGCAGGGTGTTTTATTACTTATGGCAGATAGTACTAATGCTTGTCATCCAGGATATACTATGTCAGAAAAAAGTGTTGGAGAAAAATTAGATAATTTATTTTCTAAAGGTAAGGGAAGGATAATAGTTGCTACATTTGCATCAAATATTCATAGATTACAACAAATAATTAATTCATCAATTAAATATGGTAGAAAAATTGCTTTTAGTGGAAGAAGTATGGAGAAAATTTCAGAAGTTGCAGGTAAACTTGGTTATTTAGATATGCCAGAAGGATTATTAATTGATTTAAAAGATTTAAAGCTTTATAACAATAATCAAATAACAATTGTAACTACGGGAAGTCAAGGAGAGCCAATGTCTGCTCTTACTAGAATTGCATCATCTACTCATAAGAGTATACAAATTGAAAAAGATGATATGATAATTATTTCTGCAAGTCCAATACCAGGTAATGAAAAGGCTGTATCAAAAGTTATAAATGAATTAACTCATAAGGGAGCAGAAGTTATTTATAAGTCAATTGAGGAAATTCATGTTTCAGGTCATGCTTGTGAACAAGAATTGAAGCTTATACATTCTATGTTAAAACCAAAATATTTTGTTCCAATTCATGGTGAATATAAGCATTTAAGAAAGCATATTTTAATAGCTGAAGAAGTAGGATTAGAAAAAGGAAAATCATTTATATTAGAAAATGGTGATGTTTTAAGTTTAAATAGAAAATCGGCAGCTATTATTAATAAAGTTCAATCGGGCAATGTATTAGTAGATGGTAGTGGAATTGGTGATGTTGGAAATATAGTATTAAAAGATAGAAGGAATTTATCTAAAGATGGTATAATAAATGTTATTGTTGCAATTGAAAGAGAAAGTCATACAATTGTTGGTGGACCTGATATAATAACTAGAGGGTTTGTATATGTCAGAGAATCAGAAGCATTAGTGAATGAAATAAAAGAAATTTCATATGAAAGTATACAAAAATCTATAGATAATAATATATTTAAGTGGTCTGAAATAAAAAATAATATAAGAAATGATATAGGTTCATTTATATATAGCAAAACAAAAAGAAAGCCTATAATAGTACCAATAATAATGGAAGTTTAATAAAATGGGGATGTGGCATTAAGAATAAATACTACAATATATTGTATTAATTTTTATTTTTTTAAATAATATATTGTGTATAAAATTTTTAGTGCGACATCCCCTTTTTTATGAGAAATAAGTTTAATAAAGTAAAAAATGAATTAAGAAAAGTGTAAGAAAGATTTTTATATTTTAGCAGAAATTTTAATTTTGCTATTATTTTTACTAAGCTTATAAGTGAAAATATTTCCTATTATTTTAACAGGTTTATAATTAGCAAAGGTTGTTAAGTATAAAAGGTCTTTAAATTTATCAATATACATATTTTCATCAAAAGCAATTTGTTCTATATTTCCAGATAAAATTTGTTTTGCAATAAAACATCCTTTTTCATAAATAACTTGTGAAGTTTTTTTATAAGTAAAACTATTTTCTTGATAAATTATTACATCACCTTCATAAATTTCACGATTTGAAGAATCATAAATTCCAGTAGGCATTAATAATTGACAATCATTAAAAGAAATAGTTTCTTCTTCATCTTTATCATAATAATAAACTTGCTTTTCTATATAATCAATCCTAGTAACTTTAAAGCACTTTTTTGAAATTTTATTATATATTTTAAACTTAAGCTCATCATGCATAAAAAACACTCCAATCCATATATGTTATTAAAAATACTATAAACTATATTATATTATAACAAATTGGAAAATATTTGAAAATATTTTTTTAGAAAATTACATAACAAATTTGTTAAATTCATAAATATAAGTTATGAAAGTAATAAACTTAAGGGTTGGTGAGGGTAAATTATTAATATTGATAAAATTAAAAAAGATGATGGAAAGTACTATATAATAAAATTTAGAATAAGTCACAATTTTGATTTGGGAAAAATGTATATAGGAGATGACAAAGTTTTATATTTGTTTAATAAAGAATATGAAAAATTTGCATTAAATGCATTAAAGCAAATAGGTAGCTTAAAATATGCAAATGAAGATATGAAAAAAGAATTTAATAGATATTTTCCTAAATTAGAGACAAGCTTTAAAACAACTATTGGACAAGTAGGGATTGTTTTTAAAAAAGAGGAAGATTTAATTTTATTAAGAGATTTATTATTTTATTGTAATGGTAAGTTATCTGTTAATACAGCAAGTTGGTTATTAAGTAGTTTATATAATATAATATGTTTTTTGCATTATAATGGTTTAACTCATAATGGAATTACAATAGATAGTTATTTTGTTTCAACAAAACATAGATATGGTGCACTAATTGGAGGTTGGTGGTATTCAGCTAAGGAGGGAAAAGAGCTTATTGGAGTGCCTAATAAAATTAAAGGATTAGTTCCTTATGAAATGAAAAGGAACAAAAAATCAAATTCTATTTTAGATTTAGAATCTATAAGGCTTTTAGGCAGGTGTATACTTGGTGATAAAAATGGTAATTTATTATCGGTGGGTGGTAATGTTCCAAACACTCTTAATTTATGGTTAAAAGCTAATGCAGGTAATAATCCATTTGAAGAATATAGTATATGGTCTAATATTATGAATTGTATAGGAGAAAGAAAATTTATTAAAAGATCTATAAATAAAGATGAATTATATAAAAAGATAGGTGGAAAATAAATTTAAATTAGTAAGTGATAATTTTTAAATTTATTTCATGAAAAATGACTAATGAAAATTTAATTTTCAATTATGTTTTATAGAAAAGAAATAAGAAAATAATAATTTTGAAATGAATTATATGATATAATTGGGTTATAATTTAAATAAGAATAGCTAAAGCTAAAATGGAGGGCTTATATATGTCATTTACAAAATTAGATATGAATGATAATTCACAAGTTGAAGGAAGAGCTTGTGTAATTATTTATAATATAGGTGGTAAGGAACTTAAATCAATTAAAGGATATGCTTCGCTTTTAGGGGTTAGAGATCAAATAGTATTATATCCTAAAAATGCAGATACTGTTGTAAAAGATATATTAGAAAATAATATAAATTCAGATTGTTCTAATGGAAGAAAAGAAAGAGCCATAATATTTAATGCATTATCACCAGCAAAAATAAATGTATTTTTAGAAACACTAAGAAAATTAAAAATAAATAATGTTTTGAAAGCTACAGTAACACAAACATCAATTAATTGGACATTAAATGAAGTTGTTACAAATCTTTCTGCAGAGCATATTGCAATTAGCAAAGGAAATTTTGAAGCTCATAAATAAAATAATTTAGGAATTATAAATTTAAAGAAAATACTTTAAGTTATAATTCCTATTTTTATTATAAAAAAGCATTTTTGATTTATAAAGTAGCATATTTGTTTCATTGTTTGTATGAAAAGTTTTATGTATAATTTCATATATGTGATAACAATTACAAAAGGGGGAGAAGAAATGTATAAGTATGGAAGAGGAATGTGGAAGAGCATTGAAAATGGTAATGAATTATCATGGGTTATAGGAAATGGTATTGGTGGATATGCAAATCATACTGTTGCAGGAGGAGGGGCTCAAGCCTTTCATGGATATTTAGTTGCATCTTTAAATGCACCAGTTAATAGAAAAATGATTTTAACTAGAACTCAAGAAGAAATTATAATTGGAAATAATAAATATGATTTAACTTCTCAACAATATATAGGAACTTCAAAAAATGGGCAAGAATATTTAGAACAATTTATTTTAGATACAGTTCCGGAATATTATTATCAAATAGAAGATGTATCTATGAAAAAGACTATAGCAGTAGAATATGAGCATAATACAGTAGTAGTATGCTATGAAGTTGAAAATGGAGTGGAGGAAGCAAAATTAAATATAATTCCATTATTTAACTATAGGGAAGCAGGGGAAGTAAGTGAAAAAGCTTATTTAAAGTTTGATGTTAGTGTTAATGAAAATATTTTAACTTTAATACCACAAAAAAATAAGAATTTAAAAATAGAATTTTATACATCAGAAGGTGAATTTTTTGATAGAAGTTTAATTCCTACAAGTATGGCAACTCCAAATTATTTAATAGAAGAAAATCATTTTTATATGATAGACCATAGAACAGGCTTTTTAGGAGTGGACAATCATTATACACCTTATGAAGTTAATATTAAATTAAATCCCTTTGAAAAAAAGAAATTTTATGTTAAATGTACAATTGAAGGATTAGATGATAAAAGCGGATTTGAAATAGTAAATGAATATAAAGAAAGAGCTGAAAGTTTAGTTAGAAATGCTAATTTAAATGACGAATTTGCAAATAACTTAGTTAAGGCAGGAGATCACTTTATTGTAAATAGAGAAAGTACAGGATTAAAAACTGTATTAGCAGGACTTCCTTGGTTTACAGATTGGGGAAGGGATACAATGATTGCATTTGAAGGACTTACTTTAGTTACAAAAAGGTTTAATGATGCAAGAGAAATTTTAGAATCCTTTGCAAAATACATTAAAAATGGTTTAGTTCCAAATGTATTTCCAGATGAAAATACTGAGCCTGGATATAACACAGTAGATGCTTCTCTTTGGTATTTTCAAGCAACATATAAATATTTAAAATATACAGGAGGTGAAAGAGATTATAAATTTATTGAAGAAAAAATTTATCCTAAATTAAAAGAAATTTATAAAGCATATTCAACTAAAACAGACTTTTCAATTGGAATGGATAGTGATGGATTGATTTTTGCAGGTGGAGGACTTGATCAAGTAACATGGATGGATGTAAGAGTTGGTGATTATGTTGTTACGCCAAGGCATGGAAAACCAGTTGAAATTAATGCTTTATGGTATAATGCATTAAAAATAATGGAAGAGTTATCAAGAGAATTTGGAGATGATAGCCTTGAATATGAAAATCTTGCTAATAAAGTTAAATCATCATTTAATGAAAGATTTTGGAATGAGGAAAAATCATGTCTTTATGATGTTGTAGATGAAAATGATGATAAAATAAGGCCTAATCAAATTTGGGCAGTATCATTGCCATTTTCAATTTTAGATATTGAAAAAGAAAAGAAAATAGTTAATACAGTTTATAAACATTTATATGCAACTTATGGATTAAGGTCTCTTTCTTTTATGGATAAAGAGTATAAAAGTAAGTATATAGGAAAATTATTTGATAGAGATTGTGCATATCATATGGGAACTACTTGGGGATTTTTAATTGGAGGATTTATAACAGCTTATTGTAAGGTTAATAATTATTCTGATTTAGCAATAAAAAAAGCAAACCATATGTGCAAGGTATTTGAAGATACTATGAATGATGGATGTATTAATGGGATTGCTGAAATATTTGATGGAGATTTTGCATGTACAGGAAGAGGGTGTTATTCACAAGCTTGGAGTGTGGCAGAAGTATTAAGAGCATATTCACAAGATGTATTGCCTTATTTAAATAAATTTCATTAAGTATTTAAAATACACCTTTTAATTTTTTTTGCGTATATTAGTATTATGACAAGTATAGATTAAGGGGGATAAAAATGGCAGACGAATATTATGGACAAAACTATGAATGGATTTATGATCCAGTTTCATATAGATGGTGTAAATGTGTTAGAGATTGTAGGGGAAGAATTATTTGTTATCAAGTAATACCAGGCCCTCCAGGTCCAACAGGTCCAACAGGGGCAACTGGAACTGGTGCTGGAGTAACAGGGCCAACTGGAGTAACAGGTGCAACTGGAATAACAGGACCAACAGGACCAACAGGAGTAACAGGAGTAACAGGAATAACAGGGGCAACTGGAGTTACAGGACCAACAGGAGTTACAGGTCCAACAGGAGTAACAGGAGTAACAGGGGCAACTGGAATAACAGGACCAACAGGAGTAACAGGTCCAACAGGAGAATCATGTTGTTGTAAGAGTTCTGCTAATTATGTAATTTCCTTGATTCGTGGTCAAACAGGAATAGCATTAGCAGGTTTTAATACAACAATTAAAGGAAATGTAACACCAACAGGATATACTAGTACTAGCGACTTAGTAACAGTAAATTCAAATAATGCAAATTATACAGTATCTTTATGCAATGTAAAGTTTATGACTTATCCAAATGAAATTACAGTTAATCCTACAATAGCTACACCAGATTGTTGTTGTAATAGTGATTTAGCAACTGCATTAACAGCTTATATTGGACGACAAATAGAAGTTAATGTTACTGATAATACAATATCATCATATAGACTTATTGTAAGAAATATATCAAATGGTATATTATTTGGTGAACTTCAAAATACAATAGAAGGAAATATAAATATAGCACTTCCTTTGTGTTCTATTTTTTCATTTTTACCAATCAATTAAGTAAAGTAATTAAATAATAAATTCAGGGGTTGTCGCACTAAAACTTTTATACACAATATATTGTTTTAAAAAATAAAAATCAACACAATATATTGTAGTATTTATTCTTAATGCAACATCCCC
>OCPP01000687.1_pt1 | contig 22643 bp, 19 predicted proteins | sample 1538211 | NCBI WGS metagenome assembly OCPP01 (sample SAMEA2580193, study PRJEB22360) | human gut metagenome | biome: human gut; feature: human-associated habitat; material: faeces | place: Denmark | collected 2008/2010
AAACCACGATCAGCTCGCTCTCCGGATCCACTTTGTAATAGTTCACCAGCTCCCGCACGGACTCACCGCTCAGGTTCATATATGTCATCGGCTTTGCAACGATAACCTTCTGACCTGCGATCATGCCTTTTCCGAACAGAGCCTTGTGGCCTGTACCGGAGGAAGGGATCTGATATTCATCGATCAGATAATCGATGGTATCAAATCCGACATTGTGCTTCGTCCCTTCGTACTGGCGCGTTGGATTTCCCAGACCTACTATAATATACATAAATTCTCCTGTCATCAGACCATTTTCCGGCGCAGTTTTTGTTCACGTCACGGTCAAAACGGATATTCTCCATCCACTTCGCTACTTGCGCATAACCGAATAGCTGCTTCGCCGCACCGAAAAATGATATATTGTTTTTCCATCTGTCATAAAGAAAGAACACGAACAAAAGAGCAGCCTTTTTCCTGCTCTTTTATTCGCTGAAATGCTTCGGCAATGTTTAGTTAAAGTATACCAGCTCGCTCTCCGGTTTCTTGGCCGGTTTGATTTCTTTTGCATACAGAACCGGGCCTTCGCCATCGTAAACCTTCATATAGCCCCATTTTACCGTTGCAGTCACGTCAACCCAGGAACCCATTACGAGAGATTTGGCGCTTGCGCATTTGCAGACATAGCCGATAAAAGAAGTATCATCTGCACAGCAGGTCATTGCCATACGACCCGGAACAAAGAAATCGGCTCCGACATCCTTGCTCTTTAATACCATACCGCGGAAATGAACAGTCTTGCCCTCGTAACGCTCCGGGTTGTCGCCCATATCGACATACCAGATTCCGTAATCGGCGTCATCAATCTCGATCACATCGGCATCGGTATCAAACGGCATCTGATCCTCAAAAATGTTGTCAATTTCGCCTTCTTCGTTCTCAAACAGAACGTCGCACGCCTGGTTGACTACTTTGATGCTGCGGCGGAAGGATGGAAGCGGATCTTCCGGACGACAGCGGTTGAACATAACCATATCCGCATTTTTTGCCATCTCCATGAAAACAGATTTCATATTCTGCATATAAATCTGGAAGCAGCTTGCATCGACTGTCACAATCTCCTGTACAATGCCCCAGCCGCGCGGCAGCTCCATTTCTTCGAGTTTTTTTACACTCCAGAGCGGATTGTATTCCAGAATAATACGCTCCGGGCGATATTTACGGTTCAGTTTTTTCAGGTAATCTAAAGTAAACTGCTCCGGTCCTTCTACGATTTCCAGTACTGTATTGTGTTTGAGCAGTTCTTTTTCGTCATACTCTACCTCACCCTCTTCGGTTGTGATCAGAAGGGTCGGCCCGTCAATTTGGAAATATTCCTGTGCTACGGTAAAATTGATAAAAGAGGTTTTTCCACTCTCCAGAAATCCTGTTATGAGATAAATCGGAATTTCTACTTCGTCTTCTTCGTACATTTTGTACCTCCGTTGTCTTTGACGTACTCCCGGAATCTTTCTGCACTTGCTTTTGCGGCTGAGATTCCGGGCGTGCCTTTTGCTTTGTCTCTAAATCAAGAAAAAAGCTGCCACATCGGATTTTGTTTCTGATGCGGCAGCTTCACTACAGTTCACAGGTACCCTGCGGACCGTAATTTTCGCAGCTACTTTGTATTTTTACAGTCCGAACAGCTCTGCCAGCTTATCTTCTGCTAATTTGGAACCGATGACACAGATTCTTCCGGTGAATTCCGGTGCTCCGTCACGTACTTCGTACTCTTCCGGAACCATATCGAAATAGATCCACTGTCCATCGGCGCCTGCTACCATACCTTTGGCCCGAAGAACCATACCATAAGCGGTATCCTCGGAAAGTTTCTTTAAGATGCCTTCGATCTGCTCTTTGGTGAAGGTCTTCACAGTCTCCTGACCCCAGCTTGTGAAAACTTCGTCTGCGTGGTGATGATGGTGATGCTCGTGACCGTAGCCACACGCATCATCGTGATGATGATGCTCATGGTCGTGATCGTGACCGCAGCAGCATTCGTCATCATGGTCATGATGGTGATGCTCGTGTTCCTCGTGATCGTGACCGCAGCAGCATTCGTCATCATGGTCGTGATGATGGTGCTCGTGCTCCTCGTGATCGTGACCGCAGCAGCACTCGTCATCATGATCGTGATGATGGTGCTCATGCTCCTCATCGTGGTCATGGCCGCAGCAGCACTCGTCGTGGTCATGATGATGGTGATGATGCTCTTCCCCTTCTACCTGCGCAAGGTTGATGATGGCACCTTCCATCGTATCGAGTACTTTCTTACCACCCAGTACTTCAACCGGTGTGGTAATAATGTGTGCTTCCGGATTCAGTTCGCGGAGCATTTTTACAGTTGCCTCTACTTTTTCCGTATCGGCTTTATCGGTACGGCTCAGGATGATGGTTCCTGCGCTCTTTACCTGATTCTCGAAGAATTCGCCGAAGTTTCTGAGATACATTTTGCATTTCATAACGTCGACTACGGTTGTTGCGGAATTCAGGGCTACGCCTGCTTCTTTTTCTACGCCGTCTACCGCTTTGATGACGTCGGAGAGTTTACCTACGCCGGACGGCTCGATGATGATGCGGTCCGGGTGATATTTGGTGATAACGTCTTTTAATGCTGCGCCGAAGTCTCCCACAAGAGAGCAGCAGATGCAGCCGGAGTTCATTTCACGGATTTCGATACCGGCATCTTTTAAGAAGCCTCCGTCGATTCCAATTTCACCGAATTCGTTCTCGATCAGGACAACCTGCTGGCCTTTCAGTGCGTCTCCGAGGAGTTTTTTGATCAGGGTTGTTTTTCCTGCGCCCAGGAAACCTGAAATAATGTCTATTCTTGTCATTGATTTAACCTCTTTATCTTGTTGATTCCGTTTATAGTTAGCTATAAAAGGGCCGAAGTTTATCCTCCGCCCCACACTCACGCCTATTATAGCAACCATAGAACAAAAAATCAAGGGGATTTCCCTTGCTTTTTCTGCATTTCACCATTATAATATATTACATATCTTTTCTACTTTAACGCGTTGAATGAGCAAATCATTTTACCTATGAATGGGGGACTTTTTTTATGAGTGGAACGAAAGAAAAAAAACTCAATCTGCCACAGTCACTGCTTTTGCTGCTGCTGATCATCGTATCCGTCGCAGTCTGTATCCGCCTGAAAACCGGCGGTCCTATGATCGGCCTGTTTGCAAGCTGGATTTTTATCTATCTGTTTTGTAAAATTTTCGGTATTTCTTACGCCAAAATTGTTGCCGGCGCATACGATGCCATCCGTATGGTCGTCCCGACGCTCTGCCTTCTGATGGCCATCGGTGTCATGATCGGCACCTGGCTGCAGAGTGGTACCATTGCCACCATCATTTCCTGGGGCTTAAAAATGATTAACCCGTCCTGGCTGCTGCCTCTGACGCTGCTGTTCTGCTCCATTTTGAGTATTGTAACCGGTACTTCCTATGGTTCCGTCGGAAGCGCAGGTGTTGCCATGATGGCGATCGGAAACGCCATGGGTATCCATCCTGGCATGGTAGCCGGTGCTGTCATCTGCGGTGCCATGTTCGGTGACAAATTAAGTCCTCTTTCCGATACCACAAACCTTGCTCCGGCCGTTGCAGATGCCAAACTTGGCGATCATATCCGCTCGATGCTCTGGACCACCCTTCCAACGTATGTGATTACCTTAATTCTTTTTACTATTCTCGGTTTCCAGCAGACCAGCGGAAGCTATACCGAGGGAAGCATTACCGTTTACATCGATGCTTTAAACGATGAATTCCAGCTCGGATGGATTACCATGATCCCTGCCATCCTGATTATTGTATTGCTCCTCTGCAAAGTAAATGCGATCTCTGCACTTGGTCTTTCCAGCTTCGCTGCCGGATTTGTTTCCTATTTTGTGCAGCACGATACTCTGCAGGGCATCATCCGCACAGCTTACAACGGTTACACAACCACAATCGAAGAACCGGTATTACAATCCATCTTAAACCGCGGCGGCATGGGAAGCATGCTCCAGTACGTAGCCATTATCTGCTTTGCTGTCGGCATGGGCGGCATGCTGGAAAAACTCGGTGTACTGGATCACATTCTTCAAGCGATTGTAAAGAGAATCAACAGCGATGGAAGTATGATCCTTGCAACGATGATTGTCGGTTACGTGACCAGCCTCATCAGCTGCTCCCAGCCGATGGCACACGTTCTGACCGGCCGTCTGATGGCACCTGTCTTTCAAGAGCGCAAGGTTGCACCGGAAATTCTTTCCCGCTGCCTCGAAGACTCCGGAACTATGGCTGGTCCTATGATTCCATGGCATGGCTACGGCGTATACATGGCCGGCACACTTGGTGTTGCATGGTCGGCATTTTTCCCGTACTTATTCCTGCTTTACCTGACCCCGGTTTTCAGTATTTTCTATGGATTTACCGGAATTTCCATTAAGCATCTTCCGGAAACCAAAAACAATGAATCAAAAGAAGAGAAATAAGGCAAAAGCAGAAATCGTAACAGAAAATCATAAACAGAAACAGAAACAAAAAAAGAAAAGGAAAAGAGAAAGAATGCAGACAAAACTTGTTCTTCTCGGAACCGGCACACCAAATGCGTGTCCGAATGCCAACGGACCTTCCTCCGCTGTCGTGGTCGGTGACCGTGCTTATCTGGTAGATTTTGGCCCTGGCGTTGTCCGCCAGGCCTCAGCCGCCTATTTTAACGGCGTGGATGCCCTGCGGCCGGATCTTCTGACCGTTGCCTTCTGTACGCACCTTCACACAGACCATACCGCAGGGTACCCGGATCTGATTTTTACTCCGTGGGTGCTGGAGCGCCCGGTTCCATTGAAAGTTTTCGGGCCAAAGGGCTTACAGCACATGACCGATCATATCTTACAGGCCTATGAAACCGACATTGATTTCCGAATTCACGGTTTCGAAAAAGCAAACGAATCCGGCTACCGCGTTGAGGTAACAGAAATTGAATCCGGCATTGTCTACCGGGATGACCTGGTTACGGTGGAGGCTTTTCCGGTCAGCCACGGAACACTGGAATGCTACGGCTATAAATTCACCACACCGGACCGCACAATCGTCATCACCGGCGATACCGCTCCGCTGGATCTCGTGGCAGAAAAATCGAAAGGCTGTGATATCCTGCTGCACGAAGTGGAATACGCCGCCGGAATCTCCTGCCGCGAACCAAAATGGCAGAAATACCACCGGGAAGTGCATACGTTAAGCACGGATCTTGCCGGTGTTGCAAAAAAGGCAAATCCGAAACTGCTCGTTACGTATCACCGGATTTACCATATGAATGTACAGGATAACCACAAAAACCTTGCCGCCGAGATGGCATGGCGCGATGCCGCGATTCTGGATGAAATCCGGGATGCAGGGTATGACGGATATGTCGTGAACGGAAAAGACCTGGATGTATTTTAAAATACGGGGCAGCGTACCAATTCTGGTTTACGAATTGGTACGCTGCCCCGTTCGTTTTGGGATGAGCCCGGAGACGCTTTCTATTTTCATTTACCCGACTGGCAGATTCTACCATACTCTGCGTTATTTCAGAACTGTTTTTTCTTTGACATTAACCTCCTCAGAACGTATAATCATAGTATTACAACTCTGGCAAAACAGCAGGATTTTCTGCTGTTTGTCGTTACAGGAACCTGATCCGCAGACGGCTTGCACAGTCTGCCTTTCGTTTGCGTTCCAGAAAGGATGTTTTATATGGCAGCTACTACTGCGAAACCCGTAAAAAGCGCCGGTAAAATTCCCGGCAGTACCTTGAAAATCATTGCGATGGTCTGTATGCTGATCGACCACACTGCAGCTGTACTTTTCGACCGAATCCTGATTTCCCGTGGTCTTCTGGATGCGGTGAACGCTTCGGACGGAGGCGCATCATTTCTCTCCACAGGAAACACAGCTGTGATTTATTACGCGGACATGATTATGCGTGCCATCGGACGAATCAGTTTTCCAATTTTCTGTTTTCTGTTAATTGAGGGATTTCTACATACACATGATGTGAAAAAGTATGCTCTGAATCTTGGTATTTTCGCACTGGTTTCAGAAGTTCCGTTTGACCTTGCATTTGCGGGAAAACCGTTTTATCTGAATTATCAGAATGTATTTTTCACTCTGTTTATCGGCCTTGTGATGATGATTTTCCTGCAGAAGATTGATGAAAAAACGCATCAGGACGGTACAAACTGGCGGGGAGCCAACTGGAAAGTTTCCATTGGAAAACTGCTGGTGATCGTAGCGGCATGCACTGTTGCTACACTGCTGAAAACCGATTACAGTGCGATGGGAATTCTGACGATTGTTCTGATGTATAACCTGCGTAACAATAAGATGTATTGTATTGGAATTGGCTGCGCCGTACTTACGCTGCTGAGCCTGAATGAAATCACCTGTTTTCTGGCGATGATCCCGGTGCATTTTTATAACGGAAAACGAGGATTGAATCTGAAGTATCCGTTTTATGCGTTTTATCCGGTGCATCTGCTGGTGCTGTTTGCGATTGCGGCGGTACTGGGGATGGCGGGGGTTGCGGTTGTTTAAAAAACGGACACCCGGAAGTGCACCTGCGCCGCCTGGGACTGTGCCCTGGGGCACAGTCCCAGACGACACAGACGCACTTCCGGGCTGACATTGAGGCGGGCGGTGGGGAGGTCTGGATTTGCTGCGCAAATCGGCGTGAGATTCTACTTAATATACTTCTTAACTTCCAACGGATACCCCAAAAGCTCTTCGCTGCGAATCACTTCAAAATTCTCCGGTTGAAAATCTTTGCGTAACGTCACAGTGTTCAGGCAATGATATCCCAATCTATGATAGAGTTTCATCGCTCCAAAATTTCGTGCAGCTACCTCAAGATAGACAGATTCAGAATACTTTTTTATCTCGGCTTCGACCAGCGCAATCGCATGACTTCCGTATCCGTTTCCCTGGTATTCCGGAAGTACGAAAAGATCTTCGATCCAGTCAACTTCCGCCCCACGGCTTCCGAGATGCACAAATCCAATGGGGATCTCTTCTTTTAAGATAAAATAAAACACATGCCCTTTGTCTGTCCAGGCAGCAAGATTCTCCGCGGCCTCTTCGTCGGTTATAACATAATCACCATGAGCCAGCCAAAAGCCTCGAATCAGCTCTTTTGCAAGTTGTGCTTCGTTTTCATATTTCTGTAAAGCTATAATTTCATTCATTTTTTCATCTCCCTTGTTTTTTTAACCGAATCAAGTAAGTCCCAACCCCCTGCTTATTGCTTCGCGCAATGGAAGCAGGGGACTTGTTTGATTCGGTTAAACTATGATATACTCAAATCATCATGATACCGGCCTCAAAAAGCTAATGCAAGCTCGCTTGCAAGAGGATTTTTGAACTCTTGACCTGTCAAAAACATGACGAGGAGTGCAATGATATGAAAAAAGCGACAAATTTGATATCCTTTCTGATTTTAATGATGGTACTGGTCGGCTGTAGCAAAGAAACGGTCCATATCGACTTTCCTTTTGAAGTTGGAGATGTTGAAAATATCGAAATGTACCACTATGCGGGAGCACCGGTATCAGCAGAAAAGAAAATAGTCGTTGCAAAAACTGATATAACAGACTTGTATCATATGTTTGAAAACTTATCATTGACAGACAAACAAGTCGAGGAAATCACAGGCGCAGATGTGACCAGTTTTCGATTTAACCTTTCGGATGGGACAAACTACGAACTGGTTTATGTCTGCAATGGAGTCAAGAACGGAAAGCTGAAATCTTCCACGGGCAATTTTGAATACTTCACAAGTTCAGATATCGGCTCATATTGGTCAAATATGGATCTTGAATCAGTTCCAGTGAAAGAAAGTGAATTGCCGAAGTGGCATAACTGATTCAGCCTCGAAGGACTCCCTGTCATACGCGCTGGGGTGTTTTTATATATGATTCATCTCGTTTCCGTTTCTCATAAGTCGCTTCCATCCATTCCAGCACATCCTCTTTGTTCTGCTGAAACGGTTCGCTGTGGCTCAGGAGAAAATACGGCGCACGCACGTTTTTCAGAACTCGGATTTCCGCCAGCAGCCGCTCCGCATTATATACGGTCTGACCGCTTTTCTGCGTCGCATATGCCGCATCCCCGAGAAAGCACCACGTCTCATCCACTTCCAATGCAAGCGATCCTTTGGCATGACTCGATGGAATCGGAAATAAATGTAACCGCACGTCACCGTCCTGAAACCACGTATCTTCTTCTATCACAGTTCCTGTTTTTGTATAACGAAACGTATTTTTCCCCTGGTAAACCGCTTCGCACGAAATCTCCGACAGATTCCCGATATGGTCGGGATGAAAATGGGATAAAATCACCCGAATTTTTTTTCCTGTCTGTTTTGACTTTTTCTGCAGAATTTCCGGAACCGCAGGATGATTTCCCACGTCATATCCCCAGAGAAATGCGTCACCCTCGATGATCACAACATTTGCCGAAAGTGGATGTTCTGTCGGTGTAAGATAAGAAATGTGATTATTGATTGTCCGGATGTGCGGAATCTGTATCGGCTCTTTTCTTTCGTTCTTCATCCAATCAGCACCTCTTTTCCTTCGAACGCAAAACACAATGACCGACAGATTTATGAAATCACTTTCTTTCTCTGTCGGTCATGATATTAATCAAAATTAGTAACTATCTTATTTTAGAAGCTGAACACCGCCACACCATATGCCGGAAGTGAATATGCAATCCGATATGGCTGGCCATCGCATTCGCCGTTTTTGGCGCGGTAGACCATCTGGCGTTTTTCGGTCGGACCGCCGTATTTCATATCGGAGCTGTCGAGTATCAGGCGGTACTGTTTTTTGCGCGGTACGCCGCACATGTAGTCCGGTCTCTCGACTGGTGTGAAGTTGCAGACAAACAGCAGATTGTTCTTGCCTGTCGGTGACCAGCGGACGAAGCTGTAAATGCTGCGGTCGCCGTCGTTGGCATTGATCCACTGGAAGCCTTCGTAGCCGCAGTCGTTCGCGTAGAGTGCCGGGTACTTGCGGTACATTTTCAGCAGGTCACTGAAGAAGGTCTGCAGATGCTGATGCCCCTCATCTGCCAGCAGGAACCAGTCGATCTCGCGTTCCTCGCTCCACTCGCGGAGCTGTCCGAAATCCTGTCCCATGAACAGAAGTTTTTTGCCCGGGTGCCCGAACATGAAAGCATAGCCTACCATCAGGTTCTGGAATTTTTCCTTCAGATCGCCCGGCATTTTGTTGATCATCGAGCATTTCAAGTGGACAACCTCATCGTGCGAGAGCACCAGAATGTAGTTCTCGGAAAATGCATAGGTCATGCCGAAGGTCATCTTGTTATGGTTGTATTTGCGGAAGTATGGATCGAGCTTCATGTAATCGAGGAAGTCATGCATCCATCCCATGTTCCATTTGTAGGAGAAATGCAGGCCGCCGTCCTCTACGCTTCCCGTTACCTTCGGCCACGTTGTGGACTCCTCGGCAATCATGATGACACCTTTGTTTCGTCCGCGCACCAGGGTATTCAGGTGTTTGAAGAACTCGACGGCTTCGAGATTTTCATTTCCGCCGTTCTTGTTCGGCACCCACTGGCCCGGCTCTTTTCCGTAGTCGAGATACAGCATCGAAGCAACAGCATCGACACGGAGACCGTCTACGTGGTACTCTTCTACCCAATAAAGCGCATTTGCCAGCATAAAGTTTTTCACTTCATTTTTGCCGTAATCAAAGATCTTCGTTCCCCACTCCGGGTGCTCGCCCTTTCTCGGGTCGGCGTACTCATACAGCGGCTGGCCATCAAAATCAGCAAGGCCGTGCGCATCTTTCGGGAAGTGTGCCGGTACCCAGTCCAGAATAACACCGATTTTATTTTTATGCAGATAATCAACAAGATATTTAAACTCTTTCGGTGTTCCGTAGCGGGAGGTCGGTGCGTAATAGCCCGTTACCTGATAGCCCCAGGAACCGTCAAACGGATGCTCTGCAATTCCCATCAGCTCTACGTGGGTATAGCCCATTTTTTTTACGTAATCGGCAAGCGAATGTGCGAACTGAACGTAATTGTAAAATCCGTCCGGGTTGGATTCGGACCACGGATGTTTCATCCAGGAGCCCGGGTGCACTTCGTAGATGGAGAGCGCGGATTTCTGAACGTCAAATTTTTTGCGGTTCGTCAGCCATTCGCTGTCACCCCAGCGGTAGCCTTCGATTTCCGCTACTTTTGACGCGGTACCCGGCCGTTTTTCGGATGCAAATGCGTATGGATCTGCTTTGTACAGTTCTCTTCCATCCGGTGTGCGGATGTAATATTTATACATCATTCCCTCGGTCACGCCCGGAACGAACACTTCATAAACGCCGTCCTCGCCGACTTTCCGCATCACATTGGCATGGGCATCCCAGCCGTTGAATTCGCCGATGACAGATACTTCCGCCGCATGCGGAGCCCATACGGTGAACCAGGCTCCTACTTTGTCGTCTTTTTTGTCCAGGTGCGCACCCATTTTCCGGAAAATATCGTAATGGGTTGCCTGGCCAAATAAGTACTGATCCAGTTCAGAAAATCTTGGCTGATAGCCCGCCGGTTTTTTTGGCGCTTTTCTGGTTTTCGCTGTTGTTCTTGCCGTTGTTTTCGCAGTTTCCTTCATAGAAAAAATCCCCTTTATGCTTCTTTTTCAATCAGAACACAGCCACACGGAGGTATCTCAACGAAAAGTCTTCCATTTTCCGGAGAAATGGCTTCGCCGGTTACCGCGTTTTTCCATGTTCCGCCGCAAGGTGCCGGAATCGAAACTCCCGCACTCTGGTTTTCATCATTATTTACTGCTGTGATCAGAGCGTCTGTCTCATCCAGGCGTGCAAAAGCATACTGGCGGTTGGTCAGCATGAGTTCGCGGTATCTTCCCGTTCGTGCTGCAGGATGTTTTTTTCTGACGTCTGATAATGTTTTGATCCATGCCGGAAGTTTTTCTGCCGGCGGATTTTTCTCCAGTTCTTCCAGATTCAGCGCCGGACGCAGCGGATCGTCGTTTCCGCCTTCTTTTCTTCCCTCGATGCCGAATTCCGATCCGTAATAGATGGACGGGATGCCCGGCAGGAAGTACAGCAGCGCATAAATTGGAATCATGTTTTCTTTTACGTTCAGCTTGCTGGCCAGACGGTCTACGTCGTGGTTGTCAACGAAGCTGTACAGTTTCTTTCCTTTGTAAATGCCGCCGTTTTCGTCAAATTCGCGGCGGATCGTATGTGCAATTTCGAAGTAGTTATGATCGTTATGTCCCGAATAAAGTCCTTTGTGAAGCTCGTAGTTTGTGACACTGTGCAGCAGATGCTGGCCGTCTCCGATGTAGCGCGCATAGTCGCCGTGGATGACTTCGCCCATCAGCCAGAAGTCCTGTTTTTTGGCGGATGTGCGTGCGCGCATCTGCTCCATGAAGCCGAAATCCAGGCAGTCGGCGCAGTCGAGACGGATGCCGTCGATGTCGAATTCGTCGATCCAGAAGTCGATGACATCAAGGAGATAGTCGCGGACCTGCTGGTTCTGGAGATTCAGGTTGACGAGTTCGAAGCAGTTTCTCCATGCTTCGTAGGAGAATCCGTCGTTATAGCAGGTGTTTCCGCCGAACCAGATTCCTTTATACCATCCGCAGTACGGGGACTGTTCTCTTTTTTCCTGAATGTCGCGGAAGGCAAAGAATTCGCGGCCGGTGTGGTTGAAGACACCGTCTACGACGACTTTGATGCCGAGTTCGTGGGCTTTTTTTACGTATGCGGCAAAGTCCGCGTTGTCGCCTAAGCGGCGGTCTACCTGTTTGTAATCTTTTGTGTCGTATCCATGTGTGGTTGATTCAAACAAGGGGCCGATATAGATTGCGGTACAACCGAGATCTGCGATGTGCGGAAGCCACTGTTCCAGTGTGGAAAAGCGGTGTACGGTTTCTTCCGATTCATTTTTTCTCGGCGCGCCGGTCAGTCCGATCGGATAGATGTGATAAAATTCTGCCTCTTCATACCATGGTGCCATTTTGTTTGTCCTCCTTGTTTTTGGGTTATGAGTAAATTCCATACATGAACTGGTGTACCAGACGGTAGACTTCTTCGTCCCGGACGACGAGGTTGGAAAGATCGGATTGATCTCCTGCTGTCATCATCAGGTAGTGCATCAGGATTCCGGAGAAGCCTACGGCGAATTGTTCCTGACGGCCGTTCATGTTACCGAGTTCAGCGCTGGCGTTGTCGAAGACGTCGACGCACAGGTGATAGAACCGGTCAATCATGGGGTATACGGTGCGGAAGCCTTCGCTTTTTCTTCCGGAATAGAACAGTGCCATCATCAGCATATGGAATTTCGGGTCTTCGGAGGCTCCGTTGAAGAAGGCACGCGCGATGCGGTACAGTTTTTCGGGGATGTTTTTCCCGGTTTCGGAGGCTTCGATGAGTTTTTGTTCCATGGGCTGAAAGTGCTCGTTTAGCAGGGCTTCGAGGAGGCCTTGTTTGCTGCCGAAGTAATAGTACAGGGTTGGTTTGGATACTCCGGCGGAGTCTACGATCTGCTGAACACCGACGGCGTCGTACCCGCTTTCGTAGAAGAGGGTCAGAGCTGAGTTCATGATTAGCTGACGATTGTCCATTTTGAATCCTCTTTGTTGCGGAAGGGACGCTCTCTGGAGTTCGCCTGGCCGCGGTGTGTTTGGGTGGTTGTTTGTTACGTGTGAGTTGGCATTTGTTTTGGTTTAAAATGCTTTTGTTGATTTTGTATTTAAGAAGTCTGCTTTTGTGTGTGATGGTCGAATTGCGTGAGTTTTTGGCAATTTTGACGAATTTTGTTGGATTTTGCAGGTTTCTTATGTGTGTTTCTGTTATCATTATACCAATCGGTATATAAAAAGTCAATGCGAAATATATAATGGATGAAAATAGATGCATAGAAAAAGAACCGGCGGGGAAATCTTTAGTTTAGTTCTCAGATTTCTCTGTCGGTTCTTTTCTTATTTTCCGATACTGTTTTTATACGAACTGAACCTCACATGACTAAAGTCACGTGCTTCAGACCGCTTTAGGCGGCAGACAAAATATCGGCGGATACGCCTGTTTCTTAGATCTTGCGCGGACACGCGCTTCTTCCATGCCGGATACGGCAGGTCTCCACATAACAGGTAGTCCACGGTATATCTGCCTGTGTTTATGCTGCTTTTCGCAGTTCCATTTCTGAAATTAAGTCTCTCAAATCCGCATAAACACATGAGGTTCTACTCTTTACTGCAGGAACTTTTGCCTCCAGCAAAGACCTTTCCGTTGCCGGTAAGGGTTTTAAAATTTCACGGATAAAATATCTTGCTCCAATATTGTACGATGCAGATAATCCTCCTTCTGCATTTTTTTGCATTTTCTCTTTTTGTTCTCCAATTGCTGTTTTCCTTCAGATGCCGTATAATGGAAACAGCATTTTTCAAATTCAAATTAAGGAGAACATAAACTGATGATACGATTTAATAATGACTACAATCACGGTGCGCACCCGGAGATTCTGGAGGCGCTGGGGGCTATTAATGGGAACAGTTATGGTGGATATGGGGAGGATGAATGGTGTGAGAAGGCTGCGGAGCTGATTCGGGAGAAGATTCATTGTGCGGATGCGGCGGTTCATTTTTTTCCGGGGGCGACGCAGGCGAATTTTATTGTGACGGCGGCAGCGCTTTCGCCGGTGCAGAGTGTGATTGCGGCGGATACCGGACATATTAACTGCCATGAGGCGGCTTCGATTGAAAATACCGGGCATAAGATTCTGGAGCTGCCGAATACGGATGGTAAAATTTCGGCGGAACAGATTGCGGCGTGTGCGGCGGCTTATTATGAAGGCGGTGAGCCGGAGTATCTGACGGAGCCGAAGATGGTATATCTTTCATTTCCGACTGAGCAGGGAACGCTGTATTCGCTGCAGGAGCTGACGAAGATTCACGAGGTCTGCCGGAAGTATGATATGTATCTGTTTGTGGACGGGGCACGGCTTGGATACGGGCTTGGATCAGAGAAGAATGATGTTTCTCTCGAGGATCTCGCTGCTCTCACAGATGTTTTCTATTTCGGCGGAACGAAATGCGGTGCGCTGTTTGGTGAGGCCGTTGTGCTTACAGCTGACTCGCTGAAAAAGCGGTTCAAAGCCTACATGAAACAGAACGGCGCTGTCCTCGCAAAGGGATGGCTGCTCGGACTGCAGTTCCACTGCCTGCTGGGGCATGATCTTTATTTTACTGCGACACGCCGCGCCGATGAACTTGCCATGAAACTCCGCAAAGCATTTGCGGCGCAGGGGATTCCATTCTGGGTGGAGAGTTTTACGAATCAGCAGTTTGTGATTCTCACCGATGCGCAGAAGGAAACTCTGGAAAAACGCTATATTTTCGAGCCAATGGGGAAATCCGCGGACGGCGGAAATATTGCGCGGTTCTGCACCAGCTGGGCAACGACGGAAGAGGAAGTGCAGACACTGATTGATGACCTCAAAGCTTTATAATTTTTGTCCAAAACGGCATTCTGCAAACACCGGCGATCTCTAAATCTGCTTTGCAAATTCAAAGAAAAAGCTGTACCGGTGTGCCACGAAAATGCAGATTTTGCCTTGTTTTACTCCGAGAAAGGAATCTTTATGTCTCATAAAATTGGTATTACCGCCTGCTCCAACCCCATGCATCCTTCCTTTTCCGCCGATCTGGCGCGTCTCTGTCAGATTCTGCGGGAGCTGGGCTTCGATCCTGTTTTAAGCCCCTGCCTCTACGACAACGGTTCCGGCTTTTCCGGCACGGGCGCGGAGCGGGCGGATGCGTTTATGAACCTTTACTGTGACCCAGAAATCACGGATATTTTTGATGTTTCCGGCGGCGATATGGCGAATGAAATTCTGCCGTATCTGGATTTTTCTGTCATCGCCGCCTCCGGCAAGCGCTTCTGGGGATACAGTGATCTCACGACGATTGTCAATGCTGTCACGACTGCGACTGGAAATGAGTCGATGCTGTATCAGGTTCGAAATCTGCTGTACGACCACAGCGCCGAACAGATCACTCTGTTCCAAAACGCTTTTTCCGGGCAGTCTCCCAGCCTCTTCGACCTCCCTTGCACATTTCTGCAGGGCGATCACATGGAAGGTGTGATGATCGGCGGAAATATCCGCTGTTTTCTGAAGCTCGCCGGAACGGATTTTCAGCCGGATTTCCGCGGAAAAATCCTGCTCCTCGAAGCCATGGGCGGCGGCGTTCCGCAGATGGTTACGTTTCTGTCCCAGCTGAAAATGATGCATGCCTTTGAACAGATCAATGGTATTCTCCTCGGAACATTTTCCCAGATGGAACGCGACCAGCTGACGCCGGATATGCCGCAGCTTGTCCGCCAGGCGGCCGGACCGGATCTCCCGATTGCAAAGACTCCGTATATCGGCCACGGCACGGATGCACATGCCGCCGTGATCGGCAAATTTTATCAGATTTCTTCTGACTGATATACATCCGCGTAGCGCACGCCGAACTCCTCTGCGTCTGCATGGCGTTCCATATAGATATCAATGTGGCCGTACGGCGTGCCGCGGTCCTCGACCGTGTAAATTTTTCCGCCGATATTCAGCTTCGTTCCAAACGGCAGAACGCCGGTTGCAATGGTCCGGCCCTGCACCGGCATTTTTCCGGATGCGGTCGGGCCGCCCGCCCAGCGGCCACAGCAGACGGCGCAGTTGCAGTAAGCGGTCAGTTTAAAATTGCCGAGATATTTTCCCGAAGCGCTTTCCAACCGATCACCTGCGGTACTGTTTTCTGCACTTGTATTCTGCACATTTTCTGCTCCCGCCTTCTGTTTTCCACCATTCCCGTTTTCTGTTGTCTGGTTATCCACAGAGTTTCCTTCTTTTCTCCCATTATCCACATCTCCCGTTTCTATTTTGCTCTCACATATTTCCTCCGAAATCACCCGCACAGCAAATTCTGTCGATTTCTCATAGTTAAAATCTGAAATCAGAATCCCCGTCGCCTCGCTTCCAGCGTGGATTACTTTTCCATCACCGAGATAAATCATGACATGGTAAATAAACCCGCTCTCCCGCTGGTAAAACAGCAGATCACCAGGCTTTGCCTCCTGCACCGGAATGCGTGTTCCAGCTTTCGCCTGCTGGCGTGAGGTTCTCGGAAGGGTATACCCGAAATTAGCAAAAATCTGCTGGGCAAAGCCGGAACAGTCGCAGCCGTTTGTAAGACTCGTCCCGCCCCAGACGTACGGATTTCCCAGGAATTTTTTCGCGTACTGCAGGATCTCGCCGCGCGCTTCGTCAGAAGAAAGAAGTGTTCTCGTCGTTGCATATGTATAGGTGTACGCCTTATTATTCCATGGCTTCACCCACATTTCCGCCATGGGAAAACTTTCCTCCTGCCAACGGTTTACCTCTTTTTCAGCCTCTTCTCCGCGCAGGAGATACCGCGCGCAGACAAATCCACGGACATCGCCGGATTCCACATAAACCCAGTCAGAATCCGTATCCGCTAAAATATAACAGAGGCTTCCCTTCGGCAGGATTCCGACGATTTTCTGATTTGTGCCTTTTCCTTCGCGGACGTGAAGCCAGGAATTCACATCGGCGATAGCATATGTTTTTTCAACCGTATGAAACAGCCACGGCATACGGGAAATCGTGACTTTTTCAGCTTCTGCCGCCTGCCACTCACTGTAGCTTTCCCGCGTGCGCTCAGCTTCCTGCTCTGCCGAAAAGACGGGTTCAGCCTCGGCGGCTGGCGGTTCCGCAGACTGTGATAAATCAGAATCCGAAGAGACTTCTGCCGTCTTGTCCCCACCAGTTGCATCATCACTTCCTGCAGATCCGTTTTCTTCCTCCGGCGGTTCCATCTGCTCCCCATCTCCGCCGCCGATTTCTTCCTGCCCCGGCCATGGATCGTTGGAAATATCTTCCCCTTCGCCCGGCCACGGTCCATCCATTTCACTGTTTCCCGGTGTTTCCGGCATGTCTCCCTGATCTCCCGGTTCTGGATTTTCCGGTTCCGTCATTCCTGCATTCTCTCCGCCGTCAGGCTCCTGCGGTTCCGGTTCCTCCGGGACTGTCTCATCTTCTTTTCCCTCGGATCCACTTTCCTCTTCCATCTCATCATTCTGCGTACCTTCCGGTTCTGTCACCTCTTCCGCTTCCGCAGGTGCCTCCTCCGCCGCATCTTCCTCCACGCAAAAAGAAGCAGCCCCAACGGCTGCTTCCCCTGCAATCTCAATTCCAATCTGTCCCGGATCGGCCGTTTCCTCTTCTGCTGCATAAACGGCTGTCGGGTTTCCCAGTGTCACTGCGAGCGCACCGATCATCGCGGCGCGCACCAGCTCGGCGCATTTGTCGCCCATCATTGTTTTATCAACCATTTTCGCTTTCTCCTATTCAATTTGTCCGGCCAGACGGAATTGATCCGAACAAATAAAACAGAAGAAACACCTCTGGTATCGCTTCCTATTCCTCTGCTCGAAACAGTCTGACCGCATTTTTTTCTGTCGTCTCAATGACTTCTTCTTCCGAAATTCCCTTGAGTTCTGCGATCTCCTGCACAACGTACGGCAGATACAGAGATGAATTTCGTTTTCCCCGGTACGGAACCGGTGCCAGATACGGACTGTCTGTTTCCAGCAGAATGCGCTCCATCGGAGCCATCTGAACCACTTCTTTGATCTTCTTTGCATTTTTGAACGTCACCACGCCGCCAATGCCAAGATAAAATCCCATTTTCAGGTATTCCTCTGCCATCTCCACAGAGTAGGAAAAACAATGAATGACGCCGCCGATCTCCTCCGATTTTTCTTCTTTCATGACGCGGAGCGTATCGGCCGCCGCCTCCCTGCTGTGAATAATCATCGGAAGTTTTTCTTCCCGAGCAAGCGCAATCTGACGGCGGAACCAGTATTCCTGCTTCTCATGATTCTCCTTGTCCCAGTAATAGTCAAGGCCAATCTCACCGACCGCGACCGCCTTTTCCATGCGGCAGAGTTCCCGCATCCGCGCCATCACGTCCTCGTTCAGATCGCCCACCTCATCCGGGTGAAGGCCGAACGCGCCGTAGATGAACGGATACGCTTCCATCAGTTTTCTTGTATTTTCCAGTGATTCCAGATTTGCCGAGACATTGATGATACGCCCGATCCCGTTTTCCTGCATCGAGGAAAGCAGCTCTGCGCGGTCTTCATCAAATTTCTCATCGTCATAATGTGCATGTGTTTCAAATATCATATCCGAATTTCTCCTTAAAAAAACGAAACAGAAACGGAAGAAAGCTCTGCATAGCCTTCCCCTGTTTCCGTTTCCACATTTATCTATCCTATCGTTCGTTGTTTTCGTAAAAGTAAAGTGCGCCGCTGCGCCTGTGCTTATTATAACGCATTCATTTTTCCCGCGTCAACCAGGAAACGAAAAAAAGTCACACTTCAACATGATCACCGCCGCGCCGCAATCTCATCCAACAGGCAGCCCGCCACTTCGTCTTTTCCCATGAGTGGAAGCTCCTTGATGCCGTCCTTCGTGATCAGCGTCACCACATTCGTCGCCACACCGAAGCCGGCACCCTCTGTCTTCAAATTGTTTGCCGCGATCATGTCCAGATGCTTCTTCTCCAGCTTTGCACGCGAGTTTTCCACCATGTTCTCGGTTTCCATCGAGAAGCCGCATACAAACAACCCCGGATGACGGTTCTTTTCCACCCATCCCAGAATATCGTCGGTGCGCTCCAGCGGAATGCTCATGTCACCGTCCTTCTTTTTGATTTTCTGATCCGCCACCGTCACAGGCCGGTAATCAGCAACCGCGGCCGCCTTAATCAGAATATCCGTCTCCGGCAATGTCTCCCGCACCGCCTCCAGCATGTCCTTCGCCGTCGTCACCGGTCGCATCGCAACGCCTGGAACCGGGGCTAATGAAACCGGGCCGGAAATCAGCGTTACCTGCGCGCCGCGGAGCATCGCCTCCCGCGCAATCGCGTATCCCATGCGGCCGCTGCTATGGTTCGTCAGATACCGCACCGGATCGAGGGATTCCTGCGTCGGGCCTGCAGTCACGGTGACACGCACACCAGCGAGCGTCTTTTCGCGGGCAAGCTCCATCGCGATATAATCGAGCAGCACCTCCGGGTCCGGCAGTTTTCCTTTTCCGACGTCCTTGCACGCCAGCATTCCCACGGTCGGCTCGATGATGCCGAAACCGTATTTTTTCAGCGTCGCCAGATTATCCTGCGTAATCGGATTTTCCAGCATCGCCGTATTCATCGCCGGAGAGACCAGCTTTTTGCACTTCGCTGCGAGCACCACCGTTGTCAGCATATCATCTGCAATGCCGTGTGCCATTTTTGCAATCACATTGGCGGTAGCCGGGGCAATCATAATCAGATCCGCCGCTTTTGCCAGCGAAATATGCGTCACCTCATATTTAAAATCACGCGCAAACGTATCGACCACGCAGCGGTTGTTGGTCAGCGTCTCGAACGTCAGCGGGGTGATGAACTGCGTCGCGTTTTCGGTCATGATGACATGCACGTCTGCTCCGGCTTTCCGAAGACCGCTCGCCACATTTGCCATTTTATAGGCGGCAATTCCGCCTGTCACACCAAGTACAACACATTTTCCGTCAAGATTTTCCATTGTAACTCCGTTCTGCTGCCTCGAAGCAACTTTTTTCCTATGATAGTTTTAAGTATAGCAGACAGAAAAACAGATTACAACCAATCCTGTTTGCCATTGATGCAAAAAGGCTTTATAATAAAAGGACAAAAGAGCTCTACTTTTAAAATAATCGCGAGGTATTTTTATGATTTTAGCCATTGATATCGGGAACACAACCGTTACGCTCGGCGGCGTCCGGATCGCACCGCAGCAAGCGTATTCCCTCGAATTCACAGCCCGGATTGACATCAACCACACCTGGTCTGCCAGCCAGTATGAATCTGCGATCGAGCAGCTTTTTGAAGACAAGAATCTTTCCCCGTCCGACTTTCGGGGCGTCATCATTTCCAGCGTTGTTCCGTCGGTTCTGACGCTTCTGCAGGAATGTGTCCGTAATCTGTTCGGCACAGAACCGCTGCTCGTCACATCCGAAAGTGATCTCGGCATGACATTTTCCATCCCGGAACCGGAAAAAGTAGGCCGCGACCGCCTCGTTGATGCAGCCTGGGCCGCCGCACATTATCCGCTGCCGGTCATCACCGTGGATCTTGGAACAGCGACGACCTTCAATGTCATCCGGGAAAACAGCGTCTTCTGCGGCGGCGCCATCGCACCGGGACTCGATATGGGACTTGGCGCCCTCTCCGAGCGGACCGCCCAGCTCCCGCGGCTCGACCTCCAGATCCCGAAACGCATCATTGGCAGAAACACCGAAGAATGCATTCTCTCCGGCACCATCGTCGGCATGGCCGCGATGCTCGACGGAATGGTCCAGCGCATCGAAGCCGAACTCGGCTCCCCCGCCACCCTCATCCTCACCGGCGGCGCGGCACGCTTCGTCGAACCGCTCGTTTTACATCCTCATATCTATGACCCGAACCTTCTGCTGAAAGGGCTGGCGTTCCTGTGTGAGCGGAATTGTGCAAATTAAAATCGTACTTCCAAATATTCATCAGACTTTTTCATTCTGCATGACGTTAAAAAGCGTGTCTGTTCTCCAGGCACGCTTTTCTCTATTTTTCTATGGAATCGCAACCCTTCTTTGTGTTGCCTCTCCGCTTTTCAGTTTTTCCTGATTCTCCTCTTTCAGTTTTAAAATACACGGGCGAATGCTTTCATCATACGTTTCTGTTGTCTGAAGTACATGACCATTGTATACAATCACATCATCGGAATACAGAAATACAAGCGCCATCTGATTCATCTCATGATCGTAGATCAGAACATACCAGTTATAATCATACAAAATCCTCTCTGTCATGTTGAATACCTGTTTTGGCTTCTGGCAGGAAATTTTTTCTCCGTAAATGGTCGAGAGAATTTCGTCCATCTCCTCCGGATGATCCTCGCGCGTGATCGCAAAGGACATTCCGGCTCCGGTGTCTTCCGGGATATAAAGATAAATCATCTCGGCTTTGTCCGTATCAAAGGTTTCGATTTCCTGCAGCAGTTCCTGATCCGATTTTTCTGAGATGAAATCTGCTGCCGTCAGGAAAACATCTGTCGTACCCCGCTCAGGACCAATGGGATTTTCTTTCTGTGTATACACCGCCGTCATTCTTTTTACCAGACATCCTGCAATCACGCAAAGGATCACTCCAGCTAACACAGTGATTTTTCTCTTTTTCATACGTTTCAAGGAAATCACCTCTCTTCCAAAACAGACATTCCGGGAACCTTCCAAAAGTTGAATTTTCTCTTTTCAGTATATCATGAATTTTTCCGGGACACACTCTTTTCCCTCTCCCTATGCACGGAAAAACTCCCGGCACTGCCGGGAGTTTATGACTTTCTTATTTCATAGTAACTATTCAGAACCCCATCTCGATTCCGCTTGCGCTGCATCTCGATGTTGCTTCTCGCCATATGAAATTCCAGAAAACCGTTCATTCATGCAAGCATGATTCACGATTTTCTTTCATTTCGCATGGCTCTGAATAGTTACATTTCATATTACTTTTTCACCTGCTCATATACCAGTCCCGGATAAGCTTCGAGGCTGACACCGTTTTTTTCAAACATTGGAAATGCTTCTGCGCCGGATGCGCATACGGCGGTTGCCATGCTTGTCTGTTCAGTGTAGCTCTCCCAGTTGTCGGCAGTAAGGCCAGGCTGGTATGCTTCCCAGGCAGTTTCGTATTCGGTGCTCTTATCGGAAGGAATCGCATCTTTCAGGCTCTCGCCGGACCAGACGGCAAGCTGATCTGCTTTTTTGTAAGTATATTCCGGGAGCTGATCGTCGCCCAGCGACTGGTACAGCTCATAGCGGGTAATGGAGTCTTTGGAACTTCCGTAGGATTTTTCCATCTCTTTTTTCACGGTATCCATATCGGCATCATCCGGGTAGGTGATGTCTACTTCGCACAATACTGGTTTTCCCGTCGCTCCGGTCTGATCGAGGTTGATAAACTGAAACATGACTCTGGAAGTTTGCTCGCCGAAAACAGTGGCTTCTGTATCTACTGCGATCGCGGCTGCACTGTTAGTTTCGGAGAAAATTTCCACCTGGTCCCGATCCAGATTCCAGTCGGCAAGCACTTCATCCACCGTTTTCCCCCATCCGGTATCCGGCGGCGTAATTTCCTTGCTGCTCTCTTTCGCTCCCTGACATCCAGTCAGCAACAGAGCACACATTGCAAAAATACCTGCTAATTTTTTATTCATACACCTGCATCTCCTTTCCGCTTTGTTATTTTTTTTCACATACTTTTTTTGTTAGCCCTATACTACCATATATTCTTCTGAAAATCTATGACGTTTGGTGAAAATTTTCTTACATTTTTCTTATGCATTCGATTTAAATCAAAGAAAAAGCAACAACATCCCTTATAGAAATTCTCTACCGCTAGTGAACCTCACATGACTAAAGTCACGTGCTTCCGGCCGCTTTAGGCGGCAGACAAAATATCGGCGGATACGCCTGTTTCTTAGATCTTGC
>OCPP01000740.1_pt1 | contig 21465 bp, 10 predicted proteins | sample 1538211 | NCBI WGS metagenome assembly OCPP01 (sample SAMEA2580193, study PRJEB22360) | human gut metagenome | biome: human gut; feature: human-associated habitat; material: faeces | place: Denmark | collected 2008/2010
TGATGAAGCCAGCCTCGGCTACAAGACGCTGCTGCCCGACGAGGAGCAGTCACCCGTGATAACGTCGTTCTATTATCCGTCGGCCGACTTCAACTTCAAGGACTTCTACACAAAGCTCAAGGCAAAGGGCTTCGTGATATATCCGGGCAAGATTTCGCAGGCCGACACGTTCCGCATAGGCAACATAGGCGACGTGCATCCTGCCGACTTCAAGCGCCTGATAGAGGCCATAAGAGAGATTAGTCTATAAGATTAAGCATCAGTAAAGTAGAATATCGATAATTTTCAGCCCGGGCTGGTCGTGAGACTGGCTCGGGCTTGCTTGTTATGCGGCCTGCATAAGCTAAGACAGACCACTGGCATGCGCATGGCCTTATGCTGTAATAAGACTCTTGTTTTCAGCCGTCGGGTCGTTTCCCGGCATCGTCCTGCCGGCTGTATTTTATCGAATTGCATGCCATGCATGCTGAAAATAAGACTGCAAAAAAAACCATACGGCAACGGCGATGCGCCCTGATGCTTATGGCAGACAGGGCGTTTATGCTTCCTTGACGGCGCAGGCGGAAGGCAGACTACTCTTTAGAATTGTTGTCGAGGGCTATCTTCTGATAAATAGAAGGCGTGATGCCGGTAATCTTCTTGAATGCATTGACAAATGCGGTGTACGACTTGAAGCCCACGCTTTCGGCTATAGCCTTCATCGTGAAGTTGCCGTAGTTGACCCTGTCGGTGAGCCGCTTGCAGGCAAGGTGTATTCTGTAAGGCGTCACGTAGTCGTTGAATGTCTTCTGGAACGAGTCGTTAATAACCTGCGACACATACGACCTGTTAGACCCCACAAGGTCGGCAAGCCTGCTGAGAGAGAAGTTGCAGTCGCAAAACTCCGTGGTGTTCTCCATCACGTTGCCTATGGCGTCGGCTATGGTCTGCATCTGTCCGTCGGTCAGGTTGCTTGTCTGATATTTCATTCCCTCCTCGGCTGCGCTCTCTTCCGTGTCCTTTGCGTTGCCGAGTTCCTGCCTCAGACTGTCTATTATGTCGTTTTTCTCGCTTATTTCTGTACGGCATTTGCGCAGTCGGTTCGTCAGCAGCTCCTGCGTCTCTATGAAGTCGTGGTTGATTTTGTACAGGTTGATATAGCCCTTGTGTATTCTCTTCTTCTGCTTCCATACGATGAAGAGAAACAATATTGTGGTGAGCGCCACAACAGCCACGGCACACATTATCACCCATTGCATCCTGATGGTCTGCATCCTCTCGTGCTGGCTTGTGCGCAGGTCTTCTATCTCCTTTGTCGTCTTGTATATTTCGTAGTTGAGCAGCGAGTTTTTTACCATGTCGAACTTTCTCATGTCATAAATCGAGTCCATGATGTCGAGATAGCGCGACTTGTAGAGATTAGACATGGCTATGTCGCCCTTCTCCTGAAAAAAGTCAGAAAGGCTCTTGGTCGTCGTGACGAACGTGTGCTGAAGGTTGTATTTCTGTGCCGTCCGGTCGCACAGATGCATGTATTTAAGCGTAGAGTCTTTTACCCCCAGCTGCCTGTATGCGCTGTAAATCTCCTGATAGGCAAAGCAGCGGAACCTCGGCTCCAGCTTCTCCTTTGCGGCATATCCGGCGAGCCATTTCAGCCTTGATATGGCAGGCTTGATGTCGCCCTCGCTTATCTGTATCAGGCTTAGCGTGTAGAGACTCATGAACGTGTCGGTCTTGTTGTTCTTGTCTCTCGTGCTTTCAGACAGCTGATAATACTTCTTGGCCTTCGGGATGTCCTTGATGTAATAGCTGTACATGCCGGTCAGGTTAACGAGTACGCTGTGCTGCATCTTCCTGTCGGGATATTTCTTGCTCAGGTCATACGCCTTGAGATAGTAGCGTATGCCCTTCTCGTAGTCGAGAAAGATGCAGTAGATGTTGCCTATGTAGTTATACAGACTTGCCGCATACGTGGGTTTGGAGCACGCCTCGCTGATCTTTACGCCGTTGATAAATTCGTCGAGGGCGTTTATGTAGTTGCCTTTGTCATAGTATAGCGTGCCGGCCTTTTTCCTAGCCAGCGCGCACATGTCCTTTTCCTTGTCGGCAGCATTGGGGTCAAACCTGTTATATACTATGGCATACAGCACGAGGGCTTCGCCGTCTTTGCCCTTTGCCGCATATTTGTCAGCAATATTCATTATGTTAGCCGTCGGTTTGACCGAAACCTTCTTCACGAGCTTAGTATATTTCGTGTCACCGGAGCCAAATGCCGCGCATGTGGTGAGCAGCGCGCAGATAATAATGAATATCTTGTATTTTTTCATAGTAGCGACTCTGTTTGCCGGTTTGTATCTAAACCAAATAGCGCACAAAAGTAATAAATATAATTTTAAATGTGGCATAATATTTTGAAAAAGACATATTGACGTTGCGTTTCCTTCATGAGTATTATATAGACTTGCCGGCATATAATAAATCCAAACGGAGGTGCAAATCATGCATGAGACAAGGTAAAAAGTCAGGACAAAATATTTTTCCGTTATAGAAAATCAATGTATAACAGATGTTAATGCCTTGTCGTCCGAATATGCTTTTGTTTAACTTTTGTTAGCTGTAGAGCATCAGAAACAGCCCGAAACCCATTGTTTTTCGGTCTGTAAGGCATCCTTTTGATGCATAAAACACAGCCTTTCACCCTTCAAAAGGTGCCCTTTTAGAGCCTGAAAGGGCATCTTTCATAGCATGAGCCGTGTCCGTTTGATGTACGTTTGTGTGTAAGTTATTGTGCATCAGTATCTTATCTTTTCTGCCGTTTTTCGCCATATTTCCCGTCATTCCGCTGTTTCGCTCCCGCCGTTGCCGTTCTGAGGGCGTCAAACGGACGGGAAATGTCATTTTTGTTTACAAACGGCTGATGGATTCTGCAGCCGTGATGCCCGTGCAGATATGCTGAATATATCAGCCGGCCGTTGCGCCGGTGTTGGCGTTGTCAGCGCGATGGTCAGGCCGCCTGTTTCTCGATGCTATATATTCAGACGGTGTGCATCCCTCCATCTTCTTGAAGAGTCTGCTGAAGTGCTGCGGATATTCAAAGCCGAGGGCGTAGGCCACCTGGCACACCTGTTCGCCTGCCGTCAGCCTGCTCTTGGCCATGGACATCACAAAGCGGTGGATGTGTTCGCCGGCAGTGATGCCGGTCTGCTTCTTTATCAGGTCGGCAAAATAGTTGCTCGAGAGGCATAGCTCTGATGCGCATGCCTGTACGGTAGGCAGTCCGTCCGTTAGCTGTCTTTCCGAGTCGTAGTAGCTGTGCATCAATTGCTCAAAGCGTGTCAGTATGTCGCTGTTCTGCTGCCTGTGCGAGCTGAACTGTCTGTTGTAGAAGCGTGAGCAGTATTGCAGCACGATGTCTATCAGGCCCACGATGATAGAGTCGCGGCAGCCGTCGTCAGGCGCATGAAACTCCTGCTTGATGAGCTTCAGGCATGCCACGAGTATGTCGCGCTCGCCGGGGCGCATGTGCAGAGCCTCGTTCACGTTGTAGGCAAAGAACGAGTAGCGGTGCATCCTGCCTTCAAGAAACGTGCCTCTTATCAGGTCGGGATGAAACAGCAGGGCCCATCCCTTCAGAGCCACTCTCTCGCCGTTGTCCTCCTTGCCGCCCGTCTGTCCAGGCGCCACGCATATCAGCGTAGACTCGTCGTAGTCGTATCTGCCGCAGCCATAGGTCAGGTCTACGAGCGTGTCCTCGCGCAGAAACAGGCCGTATATGCCGTAGCTGTTGAGGCTGTGCTTTATCGGGGGCAGGTCGTCATAGTTTATCACGCTTGCCAGCCTGTGCTCGTCTGCCTGTCCTACGTATGCGTTATAGTCGTGCACCGTGTTTACCTTCTCAATCTTTGCCATGCCCTTAACTTTTTTGGTTGTTGCAGATGCAAATATATCGCTATTTATCCTTAACGGCGAAACATAAACCATGAAAATGGTACTTATGCATGAGAATTGTATACCGCGCCGGCCCTGTCGTGGCATATCTTTGCGACAGAAACAACAACTAACCTCCAAAAGACAGAAAGATATGGACAGAAGAAAATTCTTAAAGTCGGCATCGGGCCTGGCACTCATGGCTGCCGGAGCCTTGACAGGCACGTCGATCTGCAACAGTGTCTGCCCGCCACAGCCGCCAGGGCTGCCACAGGCAAGGATAAAGGGCGCACGGGGCGGCAGACTAAGGCCGAGCGCCGCAATCTGGGCGGCATGAGCGTGTCGCCCATAGGCCTTGGCTGCCTGCCCATGGTGGGCTATTATGGCGGCCGTTATGACCGCCGCGACATGGTGGCGCTGATACGCCGCGCCTACGAAAAGGGCGTCACGCTGTTTGACACGGCCGAGGTTTACGGTCCTTACACAAGCGAAGAGTGGGTGGGCGAGGCCCTGCAGCCCATAAGAGACAATGTTAAGATAGCCACAAAGTTCGGATTCGGTGTTGAGGAGGGTCGCCCTACGGCTCTCAACAGCAGCGTGGCCCATATGCGCCGGGCCGTTGAGGGCTCGCTGAGGCGGCTGCGCCCCGACCACATCGACCTGCTGTATCAGCCCCGCGTAGACCCTGCCACGCCCATAGAGGAGGTGGCCGACGCCGTGGCACAGCTGATAAAGGAGGGCAAGGTGCTGCACTTCGGACTGTCGGAGGCAAGCGCCCGCACCATCAGGCGTGCCCACAGCGTGTGTCCTGTGTCGGCAGTTCAGAGCGAGTATGCCATCTGGTGGCGCGAGCCTGAGCTTAAGATTTTCCCCACGCTCGAAGAACTTGGCATAGGCTTCGTGCCTTATTGTCCGCTCGGTCGCGGCTATCTGACATGCACGATAGGCGAGGACAGCCGCTTCGGCAGTGATGACCGCCGCCACAATCTGCCGCGCTTCACTCCGCAGGCGCTGCGCTACAACAGGCCGCTGACTGAGCTGGTAGGGCGCTGGGCGCGGCGCAAGGGCATCACGCCGGCGCAGTTCTCGCTTGTGTGGATGTTGTCGCGCAAGCCATGGATTGTGCCCATACCCGGCACTACGAGTGCAGCCCATCTCGACGACTTTATTGGTGCGTCCGGCGTAAGGCTTACGCCGGACGAGGCCGACGAGTTTGACATGGAATACTCGCGTATCGACCTGATGGGCCATCGTGCCGACCCCTTCACCGAGAGTCAGATAGACAAGTGAGGCATGGCGCGGTCTGTTAGAGTATGGAAGCCGGCAGGGCATGGTGGCGGCACGGGCGGGGCAGAGGCGGCCGTTGCGCCTCATGCTGCTTCAGATAGGGGCATGACAGGCGTGTGATGGCGGCAGACAGATGGCATCATGCTGCCTTTTTAGCGAAAACGTCGGCCTCGTGCCTTTATAGACATAAAAAAATCCCGACAGCCATGACGGCTGCCGGGATTTCTTATGATATAGGCTTATGCAAGATTCTTATTTGTTCACCTTTAATATTCTCGGGCACAGGTTGTTGCCGCTTACATACAGCAGTACGACGCCCTTAGGCAGGCTGTTGAGCTGTGTTGTGGCAGATGTTATGCGCATCTGTGCCATCTGCTTGCCGTCGGTTGTAAACACTCTCAGCGTTGCGCCTATGGCGTTTTCGCTTACGGTCAGTGTGTTGTTGCTGCTGTTGTAGCTTATCTCAGGCTTCTCGGTAACGGCCTGTGTTATGCCTGATGTGAAGTCGTCGTCGAGCAGCTCGCCCATGAGTCCGTTGAGGTAAACCTCGAGGGCGGTGTAGCCTTCGGCGTTGCGCAGGTTGCGGTCGGCAGCGTCGTTGGCGTTAAGTCCGTGCTCCTTCTCCCATTCGTCGGGCATTCCGTCTCCGTCAGTGTCGGCAGGAGCCTTCTCGTTGCCGTGGTCGAGACCGAAGCCCTCTGCGTCGTTCACAGAGTCGATGATACCCTTCTTGTTGGCCAGCGAGCCGGTGTACTTAGGTGTACCGGTCTTAACGTCGTTGATGACGCGCTGTTCTATCACGTCGCGGTTTATGGTTCCGGCTTTCTCGAGTACAGTGTTGTAGGCGTCTTCTGCAGTCTGAATGTCGGTGAGCATGTAGAGTGCAGGGTCGTATTCGCCCTCGTTGCCCAGAACAGAGTTGTACTTGTAGTAAGGAGTCTCTGTCACGATGCGCTCGTCAACACGCAACTCGTCGAATGTGAAGTGGTCTGAAGCCATTGCCGACCAGTTGTCTGCTGTGGCTGTGGCGTTGCCTTCCATTACGTTTCCGTTGATATACCATTTAGAAGGTGCCCATGACGGACCGATGTCGCGCATGTAACCTACTGATACGAACACAGAGTTAGATGGTGACTGAGGTCCTGGCTTGTAGTAGTTGTTCATGAAGTTGCACTCGTGAACAGAGTTCTTGCCGTTGTAAGAAGTGATTTCGGCTGCGTTCTCTCCGCCATAGCAAGCCTTGGCGCTGCCCCAGTTGAAGTTTACGTTGTTTACGTATTCCATGAATACGACATAGTCTTCGCCGCGTGCGCCGTTGATACGCGGGCTGCGCGAGTTGTTGCCTGCGAGCAGGTTGTGGTGGTATGTCACGGGTGATCCGCCCCACTGTGCGCCATATCCACGGTTACCCTTGTCGTGGCCTGCCTGATAGAGACCTTCGTGAACGATGCTGTACTGCACTGTCAGGAAGTGGCTATCGGCAGTGTTCATACATTCCTCAACTGACCATCCGAATGCGCAGTGGTCGAAGATATAGTTAGAGCAGTTTTCTGTTCCGCATGCCTGATCCTGCTTGCCGTCGCCTGAGCGGAAACGGATGTTACGTATGATAAAGTTCTGTGAACCTCCAAGGTTCACCTTGTCGCCCACGATGCTTATGCCGTCGCCTGGTGCTGTCTGTCCGGCCAGCGTCCAGTCAGAGCGGCTTACGCGCAGGTTTCCGTTGAGATGAATCTCGCCGTTAACGGCAAATACGATAGTTATAGGCTCGTTGGGATACTGCTCGAAAGCCCAGCGCAGAGTGCCTTCTGTGCCGTCGTCGGCAAGAGAAGTTACGGTAACTACCTGTCCGCCGCGGCCTCCTGATGTGTATTTACCGAAGCCTTCTGCCGTCGGGAATGCAAGCATCATGGCGCCTTCCTTGGCTTCAACGGCGTCTGATGTTACGCCGTGGCGTGAGATGCTCTTCACGGTGTATGTAGCGTTGTCGTCAGCGTCCTTTGTGTAAGAAGGCTCTGCCGTCATGTCTACGAATACGCCGTCCTTGTAGATGAGGTAGCCGGCAGCCTTGTCGTCGCCGTCCCATGTGAAGCCGGTTGCAGACACGTTGAAGTTTGAAGGCTCTGCAGCGCCGTTCAGGATTGCGTTATAGTCGAAAGAAACGTCAGAGAATTTAGAGAAGATGAACTCTGGGTTCATGTATGCCTCTACCTCAGCGTCGGTTGCCTGGTGGCTGAAAGATGCGCGTGATGAAGTGTCAATCAGGTTTCCGCTCTTGTCAACGTTCTTGTATTCAAAGTAAGAGCAGTCGTTCTCGGCTCCGCTCCATTCTGTCCATCCCTTGGTGTTGATGTGCTTGTCGAGTGTACACTGTATGAACATTGTTCCGCACTTCTCCTTCCACGGACGTCCCAGATAGTAGTCGCCTGCAGATACGCGCGGAGCCGGCACCACCTGGCAGTTGCGGAAGAACAGGCCGGCATAGAACTTGTCGGTGCTGAGTTCCGGATACAGAGTCTTTGTGAGTGTCAGTCCGGCATCGCCGGCAGCCGTGATGTAGCCGCCGCCCTTGAGACATTTAATCTCGCAGTTCTCAAACCACTCCAGACCGCTGTCGTAGATAAAGTCGGTAGTACCCTCGATGGTACATCTTGTGAAGTATCCGCGTGCGCCGATGTTTGCCTTGTATGTATCCTGGTAGCCGCTTATCAGACAGTTTTTGAAGATGTGTGCGTCGCCTGCCGTAAACAGAGCCTCGGCCTGTCCCACGTTGCCGCTGGTGTTGCGTATAGTTAGGTTCTCGGCGTAGAAGCGTGATGTATACACGTTGAGCGCCGCGCAGTCGTTGTATGTGTTCTGCGGGTTGTTTGAGCCGCGGTCTACAGATGAAGTCAGGATGGTAGTGGCCTTGTCTTCACCGATAAGACTGATAAACTTGTTCTTGTTAGTCTTGGTGCCCGAATAGAGGTTTTCCTCATATACGCCCGGACGAATGTATATAATACCGCGTGAGCCGTCGCTTACGGCGTTGATGGCATCCTGGATTTTTGTATAGTCGCCCGTGCCGTCCTGAGCCACGGTGTAGAGTTCTATCGGAGCGTTTGCGTCGGGAGCGTTGTCGTCAGATGTATCGCCGCCCTCGATGTCAGACAGTTCGCCCACGTCGCTCACAGGGTTGTCCTTTGCATATTGAGCCTGCTCGGCAGTTATCTCAGAGCCGAAAATCTGTATCTTGTGTACGCGGGCAGCCTGCTGCTGGCTGTAGGGGTCTTCACGAACTCCGAATATAGGATAGCCCTCTTCGTTGGTCTGAGCCGGATCTTTCATGTTTTCTCCGTCCCATACGCGCCAGCGGATAGACACGTCGTGTGCGTCAATGATATTTTCCATGAAGTATCCCTGGTCGCTGAATGAGGTATAGCCGAACTTATGAAGTTCTGAACCCATCCATACCAGGTGCTTCCATTCACCGTCACCAATCTTTATGTCGCACTTTATTCCGCGTCCCCATGATGTAGAAGACCATGCCCACTGAATGCGTTCTACATAAGGAATGTGGTCGATTTCCATCCATCCGTGCATCGAGATTTTCTCCTGAGTTTCAGGGTCGCGTTCTGTTGAAGCATCGCGGCAGAACTGCACAAATCCGGCTTCGCCATATACAGGCTTTCCGTCTTCTCCGTATTTTATGTTGTCTTCGATATATTTAGTATGGTCCTTGACCGTCCAGTCGTTTACATATTCTGTGCCATATCCTGAAGGATTCTGGCCCAGATAATACTGTCGGCAGAATGCAGCCGTAGCACCAGCATAGCCGTTGTATGACTTTTTGTTAGCAAATGTGCAGTTGTGAAAAAGCACCGGATATTTTACTTCTGTGCCGCCGTTTGCAGGAACTTCGATAATGGCGTTTACATATGCTCCGTCAGCATATTCAGGGCAGTCCATGCCGGTCTCGCCGGTCCATGTCTGTCCGGGCCACATTTCGTCACTGAAGTTTATGTCGATTATTTTAGGATATGTGGACGAATTGCTCCACTCGGATACAACCGAAGATGGGTCAAGACTTCCGTCAATGGCAGCTCCTGTGTTTAGTGCCGCAGATAATAGCACTGTAGCGGAAAATGCCAGTTTTGATATGAATTTCATGCTTAAAGATTTAATAGTGTTTTTAATGTTTGTAATGACTTTTATAATAAAAAAACGGAACTACGTTTTTCTTTATTGCATAGATTTATAAAAGAAACCGTCTTTCACGCGAAAGGCGGTTTCTTTATCATGAAGAACTTATTATTTAACAATGAACTTCTTACCGTCCTTAATGACGATACCTTTGTAGTTCTTGTCTACTCTCTGACCTGCGAGGTTGTACATCTTGTTGCTGTTAGCATTTTCAGCTTCTATAGAAGATATGCCTGTTGTGCCTTCAGATATTGTCAGATAAACATTTGCATATGTCATGTTCTTCTGCCATTTGCCCCAGTAATATACTTTTACTGTGTATGTTCCTGTGAGATCCTTCAGCTCAGGCAGACATTCTGTTTCTGCAACATCATAGTTTGTAGCCAGACCCCAGCTTTCAAGAAGTTTCTGTGACCATTCAGGCTCTGTAACTTCTGTTGTTGTTACGTGAATGCCGTTGGTGTAGGCTGTCTTGTTGTAGTTGTTGTTCTTGATTCCCTTGTCCTGAGTCTTGTAAACAACATTGCCCTGAGCATCTGTTATTTCAACCTGCCACCAATATGCGTTGCCCAAAAGCAGATATACATCCAAAGCTTCGATGTTTACAGATTTTCCTTCAGGAATATCCATTGTGAATCCAAAGTATTCTTCAGCCTGACGCTCAGTCTGCTCTGCAACTTTCGGATAAATAACATTGTCAGCAGCATAAACAGCTGAAGCTGCCATGCTTTGTGCAGGGTCGCCTGTTACGTTGTAGCCAATGTAGAGATCTGATGCATCAGAAGTTTCCTGACCGGCTTCTTCACGGAATGTTGCATCCTTACCGCGAATCTCTGTAATTTTTACACCATAGGCTTCCTTAACTGCGGGATCGCCAACCTCCAGAATCTTGAGGTCCAATGGGCGATAAATACCTACTTCACTCTGTGCAAATGCACCTAAGCTCATAAGAACTGTAGCACATAAAGTAAAAATCTTTTTCATCTTCTTAAAATTTAAATGTTTGAATCTTTTTAAAAGGAGCCGCTTACTTGTTCAGCGGCTCCGTCATTTGTCGCTTTTATTTTGTATAAGGGTTATATCCAGGATTCTGACCAAATTCCTCGGCATTCTGTAATTTATCAAGGAATGTATTTGGAATAGGTCTCAGTGCATGATATTCTTGCATGCAGTCGTCTCCAATCATACTTGGGTTACGTCCTACTATAGTAGAGGCGAAGTTGCCTTGTGGGCTATAAATTCGCTTCATGTCGAACCAACGCAGCCATTCTCCGCAGAGTTCGCGAGCACGTTCTGCCATAATCCACTCGATATTCATGTCTGAGGCTGTAACTTGAGCTTCGCTAAGGCTATGTCCTGGCTTAACGACGCGTGCTGTACGTATTTCCTGGTTAATGATGTTAGCAGCTTCAGATGCTTGTCCTAATGCGATGTAGCATTCTGCTGCAATCAGAGGCATTTCTGCATAACGCATAACAGGCACATCAGCATATCCAAACTGTCCGTTTGCTGCGGCAAGGAGGAATGTTCCGTTTTCATCGCGGTCCCATATGCGATATTTCATAAAGCGCGGGAATGAACTTGCGATGTACTGTGTTGAGGCTGTCGGGTCTGCCTGGTAGTTGCGGAGCGGTGCTCCTCCGTAGGCATTGACATTCTCTGTTTCAAAAACGTCATCAATGTCGATGGCTGCATAAGACTTGCTTTGCTTGAATTCGTCTGTGAGACTCTTCTTTGTGAAATACAAAGCTGTGTCGCCTACTTCAATTTGCTTACCAATCAGGTCAGGACGGAGATATCTGTTTGCAAGAGCTTCGGTCCATGTGAATGTTTTGCTTGAATTTTCAGGGAATGCCTCCTGGAATATAACGTCATAGCGCAGGTCCCAGTCCTCCCAAAGGTTGAGGAAGTAATAGGTAGGCATAAGCAGTGTGCCTTCTGACGGATATTCCCATGTGGTTGCTGTATTTCTGATACCGGCGTTACCTACAAGTTTCGGTGCGAAATAACGGTACAGACGGTTTGGCTTGCTGTCAGGGTTCAGACTTGAGTTAGATGAGAATGTAGTAACCCACAGGAACTCAGTGTTGTTCTTGTTGTTCTTTGCCTGCCATATCTCATCGTAAGTATTGTAAATCTGAATTCCATAAGCAGCCTTGTTGTTTATAACGTCAAGTGCAGCCTTGAGCGCCTCTTCATAGAAGTATTTCTGCTCTGCGCTTCCGGCTGTCTCATACTGAGCACGAGTCAGCAGAACGCGTGCAAGGAGAGCCTTGGCTGCTTTCTTTGTAGAGCGGCCTATGTGTCCGTTATACGGTGTCACTGGCAGCTTCTCTGCTGCAATTCTTGCATCAGGTATGATAACGTCGTCATAAATTTTCTTACGGTCTGTTCTTACTGCGGTAAATTCTGCTGTTTGTGTTTCTTCCAGACGTAACTCAATGTCTCCGAAGAATTCAACAAGCCACCAATAGCAGTATGAGCGCATGAAGCGTGCCTCACCTTCGAAATCGAGCTGCTGAGCTTCTGTGAGACCAACAACGTCATCAAGGCGGTTGATTATGGCATTGGCATCATTGATGTTGTCATAAACACGGTTCCATACGTTTACTATCTGACCGCGGTCGCCCTGCAGGTCGACGCAGCGTGTCAGCTGCTTTCCGTATTCATAGTTAGAACCGATGTTCTGCCAGATGTCAGCGTTGCCTTCCATATACAGACAGGGATCCTCGCGTCCGTAATATTTCCAGCGGAAGTTATAGTACATCTGGTTGACAAGATCCTCCATTCCTTCAGGTGTCTTGAACACCTGGTCTGCGCCTTCGCCTGACGGGTTATATTCGTCAAGGCTGCATGATGTTAACGAAAATGCAGTAGCACCGATAAATAATGCACCGGCAATATGTTTATTAATAATATTTTTCATGTTTACTTTTTATTAGAAGTTTACATTAAGACCTATTGTTACGCTACGCTGGTTTCCTTCCGGATCATAATGTTTCTGCCATTCATTCTTAACGAAATACAACGGGTCGTTGATAGTTGCGTATATGCGCAGGTTGCTTATTCTCATGGCCTTAAGTGCCGATTTAGGCAATGTATAGCCAAGTGTTATTCTCTTCAGCTTTATGAAAGAGTTGTCGCAGTAGGCAAGTGCCTGATAGCCGACATAGTCGTAAAGGTTACGTCCTTTGTACAGTGCAGGGAGTGAACCGCCCTCATTTGTTCCGGCTGCCCAATAGTCAAAGTTAGTTGTCATGCCGCCTGTAGAAGGATCATAGTTTGCAACTTTGCTTTCAGCCCACTGTCCCCAACGTGCGTAGAGATAGATGTTGAGGTCCCAGTTCTTGTATCTGAGGTCATTGTTGAATCCGGCAAACCAGTCTGGTGATGTTGAACCAACATAACCGATGTCGTCATTCTGGTCGATAACGTAGTCGCCGTTAAGGTCGGCAACCTTTATGTCGCCCGGCTTGAACGGATTGGTCTTTTCTGCATCTTTAAAGTATTTAGCAGCCTCGTCAGCTTCAGCTGTGGTCCATATTCCAAGATACTTGAATGTGTTGTATGACTTGATAGGATGGCCAATCATAAGAGTCTGTGTCTCTTTTGCTGTACCGATCATGATGTCTGTTCCGTCAACAAGGTCAGTAATCTTCTCTCTGTTAGCAGAGAATGTAAGTGTTGAAGACCAAGAGAAGTCTTTTGTTACAATGTTACGGCTGTTTACGGTGAATTCAAAACCTGTGTTCTTTGTAGAACCGATGTTTGTGTATGTAGCGTATTTACCGTCCATACCGGCTGATGTCGGAAGTGAGCGCAGCAGGATAAGGTCTGTAGTCTTGGTGTTATACCAGTCGAATGTTACGCTCAGACGGTTGTTCAGCAGCACTGCATCGAAACCTAAATCAAATGTTGTAGATTTCTCCCATTTTGTGTCTTTGTTTGCGATTACATAATATCCGCTGCCGTTTTGGTCTGCCACACCGAGAATATATCTGTTTGCAGAGATATCTTGGAAGCCGAAGCTCCAGTTTGCGAATGTTACTCCTGACTGTGTTCCGTAAACACCGATACCGGCATTACCTGTAACACCATATGTAGCACGTATCTTTAAATCGTCCAGCCATGACTTAGTCTTTTTCATGAAGGCTTCATCAGATATACGCCATGCCAAAGCTGCTGACGGGAACCAGTCCCACTTGTTGCCGTCGGCGAGTTTTGACGAACCGTCTCTACGTAAAGATGCGGTTACGAGGTAGCGGCTCTTCCAGTCGTAAGAGATACGTCCTGCGTAAGAGAAGTTCTGTGCCTGTGTATAGAGGCTTGAGTGTATAGAGCTTCCGTCTTCTCCGTCATTGCTGCCGAGGTTCCACCACAGGTTGCCGGGTATTGTCTGTCCTTTTGATGTAGCAGACATTTCGTCTTTTATCGTCTTGTTCCATGTCGTAAGAAGAGTTACGCCAAGGTGGTGATCGTTAGGCAGTTTTGTGAAGTTGTATGTCAGGATGTTGTTCCACTCTATGTATGTACCAGAGGCTTTTGTCATTTCGGCAGTGCTTTTCTGTCCTGTCTTGTCAAGGTTTGCAGCAGACTTGCCGTCAGTGTATGTTCCCTCTGAAGAGTTTGTAATGTGTGTGTTGAGCTGTGAGCGGAAGGTGAGTCCCTCTATAGGATGAATGTCAACGTATGCGTTGGCTACGATGTTTGTGAAGTATGACTCGTTCTTATATAAGTCATCTCCGGCACCGTCGATAAGCGGATTCACGTATCCGTCGCTTGCGAGCGGGCGCTCAACCAAAGTGTTGCCTATGTTATATGTGTCTGTTTCGGCATCATATACACCATAGGGTGAGCCGAGCTCCAGGCTGGTAGTTGTTGCCTTCTCATAAGGAGAAGATGCGTTGCGTGAGTGTGTGAGCTGGAAGTTTACACCAGCATTGATCCAGCTGTAGAGCTTATGGTCAATGTTTGCACGCAATGTATATTTGTCTGTTCCTGAGCTTCTCTTCCATTTGTTGCCGTCGTTGGCATATCCGAGAGAGAATCTGGCCTGTGTTTTTTCTGTACCTCCAGACAATGTCACGGTGTGCTTGTTGCTCCATGTCACGTCCTTCTGCAGCAGTTTCTCATAGTCAGTCCATACGCCTGCACGGAATGCTGCATAGCTCTCGAGGTCTGAGAATAGCGATGCGTCGTCGTTGGTGCTGTTCCATAATCCTGCGTTTTGTGCTGCAAGCTTGAGTGTTTCGTAATAGTTCTCCGGCGAGCGGTATTCTGCTCTGTCGGGGCGGAATGCTGCTGTTACATATCCGTCGTAAGACACCTGCATCTTGCCTGCTTCGGCCTTCTTTGTTGTAATGATGATAACACCGTTGGCACCCTGAGAACCATAGATTGCTGTAGATGATGCATCTTTCAATACGTCTATAGACTCAATATCGTTAGGGTTAAGGTCGCTCATAGAACCTCCCTGTACGCCGTCGATGATAACGAGCGGGTCGTTGCTACCGTTGATAGAGCGGTTACCGCGGATTCTCATGTCGTCGCCGTTGATGTCAAGACCTGAGATGCGTCCCTGAAGTGCAGTTGCTACGTCTGATGTAGGCGTCTGCACGATAGCGTCTGCCTTGATTGAGGCAACAGAACCGGTCAGGTCGCGCTTCTTTACTGTACCGAAACCGATTACGACAACCTCGTCAAGGTCGCTTGCCACCGGCTTCAACTGCAGGTTAAGGGTGTTTGATGTTACCTTCACTGTCGTTGTCTCATAGCCGACATAAGACACTTCGATAAAGTCTCCCTGGTTTGCTGATAATGAGAACTTACCATCCAAGTCTGTTACGGCTGCTGCTCTGCTGCCTTTCACTCTGACAGTAACTCCGATCATAGGCTCGCCGGTTTCGTCAGTAATAGTACCTTTTACCGTGCGGCTCTGCTGAACTACCTGTACCGCCATTTCCTTAGCCTCTGCATTCTCTGCATAACCGCAGGCGGGTATGCACAGTAGGGCAGAAAGACTGAAAATGACAGAAGTTTTTGTCAAGGCTTTGCCTGAATAATGCTTCATGTTCTTTTTCATATTTTAATTCTGTTGTTAAACATTAGTGACAAAGATATACCTAAACGCCGGCATTAGACGACACGCATGATTAACGTGCCAGAACACGCCATTGTTTGTTTTTGGTGCTTTGCTTATAGTAGTTTTAATAGGCTTATGACTAAAAAGTTAATCTAAAATCACGTATGTAAAGTTTTCAAGAACTTGTCAAGGTAAAATGTTTTCTTACAGCAATCTGTTTTTAACCATTGATAAAGGTTTATGTTTTTCTTTATGGCAGGTTGTTTTCTTTTTTTGCAAATATAAATGTTTTTTTATTCTTATCTACAGAATAACATGAAAAAGACTTGGCCGTATCAAAAAAGATAGTTTTTTACTCAAAATTTAGCGTATAGTGCTGCTGAAATCAAGAAAAGACTGACTTGTAATCATTATAAATTGGTTAAACATATCTATGCTTTGGCTTTATGTCCTTTAACGAGTGCAGTCTGACATTTAGTTATATTGAACACCTTATTTCATTTGTAAAATGATTTTTGTGTATAGCATTTTGATATCTTGGCAGGGTGTTAGGCGATAAATGGTTATATTTGCTCTTGATTTTAATCAAGTCTTGCGAAATGCTTTACCTTAATAATTATAAAGAAAAACAAACGATGAGAAAACTTTTACTTTCACTTTTATTTGCTGTCGCGGGCGCTCCCGCATGCGTCATGGCTCAGCACGGGCTTGTGGGCTTTGCCAACTATGCCGATCTCGGGCTGCGCGGAACCACCGGAGGGGCCGGCGGAAAGATTGTGCATGTAACTAACCGCGCCGACTTTGAGAAGTATGCAGGTGCAGAGGAACCTTATATAATAATACTGGATGCCGATATGAAGGGCTTTTACGACTACAGCACCGACCCTAAGCAGAAGCACGACGTGGTGTCGGTGGCAAGCAACAAGACCATCATTGGAGGAGGCAGCGGCGCAAGGCTCGACAGTCTGGGACTTGACATCAAGGACCGGCAGAACATCATTATACGCAACCTGAAGATATCAAAGGCCGACCCTGATGCCATTGCCTTCAGAAACAGCCACCACGTGTGGATTGACCACTGCGACCTTTCGAGCCAGAAGGAGGAGAACGACGCCAACGACGGCCTGCTCGACTTTACCTACGGCTCGAGCTATCTGACGGTGTCGTGGTGTAAGTTTCACGACCACGACAAGTCGTCTATATGCAGCTCGGGCACGCGTAATATTGCCGACTACGGCCGACAGCGCGTGACGTATCATCACAACGCATTCGTCAACTGCACGCAGCGCAACCCGCGCATAGGCTACGGCCTGGGTCACATCTTCAACGACTATAACGAGCGCAACACGTCTTATGCCATAGGCATGTTTGCGCGTGCCGTGGTGAATGTGGAGAACTGCTACTTCAAGGATGTGAAGACGCCGTTCAGCCAGATGTACGCCACGAGCGAGGATGACGCCTACTGGGGATTCCTGAAGAGCGAGGGCAACGTATTTGAGGACAGCAGGGGCGAGGGCAACAGCAGCGGATTCGACGTGAGCCGCTACTATCAGTATGACTTCGCGATGGACGATGCGCAGAGCGTTCCGGGCCTGGTGGCTCAGATGGGCTGCGTGGACGGCATAGAGAGCGACATTATTCCCTTTCCGGGCGACGGCGCAATAGGCGTTGTCAGAGGCACGCAGATAGCCTGCGGCGACATAGAGGGCGCCACGGGTTATATATATAAGGTGGGCATTTCGCCCGATGCGCTCCAACAGTGCGACCCTGCTACGCTCGAGCTGCAGCCTGCCACGACATACTATTGGCAGGTTACGGTAGACGGCGGAGAATATTCGGGCAAGACCTCGGGCGTGTTCCGCTTCACCACTGCACCGGCCGAGGCCACATATCCCACGCCCTTTGACGGCGAGCAGAACGCTTCGCTGCGCGAGGTTGACGGCTCCACGTCGCCCTGCGTGCCGCTGAGCCTGCGCTGGCGCGAAGGCTTCGCCGCTGAGGGCTACACCGTGTATATGGGCACCGACAGCAGTCTTGACGACGCCGAGGGCAATTATGTCGAGACGGAGGAATGGCAGCCCGGCAGTCTGCGCTACGGTCAGACATATTATTGGCGCGTGGATGCCACCGCCGCCGACGGCTCCGTGGCTACGGGCGACGTGTGGAGCTTCACGTCGGACATAAGCCATGCACATGAAGGGCGCAACGAGGTGGAGCATGCCGTAAGGGGAGCGCTGTGCTTCCCTGAGCTCGACAACCAGCCTTCATGGATACTTGCCTCTAACGACTCGTGCAACGTGGGCGACCAGGGCCCCGGCTACATGAGCTTTGTGTGGGCCGGCGAGGCTGCCGAATACGACATCACGACGGCTTACTTCGACGAGGCCTCGGGGCAGGGATGGTTTGGCCTGTACGTTGGCGAAGAGCTGAAAGACCAGTGGACGGCAACGGCCAACAACAACAAGATGGCCACACGCCTTACCAGAAACGTGCCTCTCGATGCCGGCGACGAGCTTAGGCTCGAGTTCTACACCAACGGCAACATGCGCTGCCGCACCGACTATATCGACATAGTTCCGTCGTCAGGCTCGTCGGGCATCGAGAGCATAGAGGGCACGGCACAGCAGCAAGTGCGCATCTACTCGCTCGACGGCCGCTATCTCGGCAGCGACATCGGCAGGCTCGGCAAGGGCATATACATCATTAACAACCGCAAGGTGGTTATATCAGGCAGATAACTGTCTGCAGCGGCAGCAGTGCCGCGGCTTTCTGTTTCGCATCTCGGTCCCGCAGGGATAGGGTGCGGGGCGGTCGGAGCAACGGCTATGCCAAACATCATGACATGGATTGTGAAACCATGTTTTTAACATTCTAGCAAATTTTGTTAACACTTCGTCTCAGCTTAAAATATAGACGGAGTGTTAATGTTTTTAACCTTTCATCCCGTTTTTCGGCTCTTTCCGTCCGCTTTCATGCTTTTTTTATCGCCGTTTGCCGCCTTTCATGTTGCAAAAGGTATCGTTTCGCATCGCAGAACATGGCCTTTTATGCCCCGAAACATGTCCTTTTGTAAACCGAAAAGCCTTGTTTTGGCAGTCGTTTTGCAGTTGTTGAATTGCCGACAGAATGTAACAGTCTGACATACAGCATGATATAGAAATGTTGGTTTTTACGCTTTTCTCTGTCAAACGCTTGCCGCTCTTGCAATATTCTCGTTTTAACTATTCTTAATTAACATAATTAACGATATTTTACTTGTATCAGTCCCTGTTTCCGTCCCTGCCCCTACGGCTCTTCGCCGCATTGCTCCGCATGCTCATGAAGCAGCCTTTTCGCAGGTCGGCCGGCGCCGCCTTGTGGCTTGCTTAGGGCGTGTCGCATAGCCGTCTTTGCCGTCCCCGTTTCATGGCCGCCCGTGCTTATCCGCCGGCATGCTTATGCCGTAGGTAAGAGAGGCCGAAAGTTGCCATAAAGTCGCTTTCTCTATAAATATTGTATTACAAACTGCATAAAAACCGCAAAATATTTGCTAACCTGCGATTTTATTGTTAATTTTGCAGCGTTCAGTGGAATGAGGGGCTTTACGAAGTCCCTCATTTTATTTTAAATACCCGTTTATGATAGACAAAAACGTAGTAAAAAATTTAGTTGACGAGTGGCTTAAGGACAAGGAGTATTTCCTGGTAGACATCGAAATCAGCCAAGACGACAAGATTGTAGTTGAAATTGACCATGCCGACGGTGTGTGGATTGAAGACTGTGTGCAGCTCAGCCGCTTCATTGAGGACCATTTGAGCCGTGATGAAGAAGACTATGAGCTCGAGGTGGGCAGCGCCGGGCTGGGACAGCCCTTCAAGGTGCCGCAGCAGTATGTCAACTTTGTCGGAAAGGAAGTTGAGGTTCTCGACGCCGACGGCAAGAAGTTCCGCGGCGTGCTCAAGGCCGTTGACGGGCGCAACTTTACCGTAACGGTGAGAGAGAAGGTTAAGAAGGAAGGCTCAAAGCGCCCCGTGCTGACAGACGTAGACCACGATTTCAGCATGGACAGCGTTAAGTACACCAAGTATCTCATAAGCTTCAAGTAGGAGCAGCGCGCCCCGTGGCGCCGATATGTGCATGAGCCTAATGTGGCACTGCCGCCCTGACAGATGATAATAATAAAATAAAAATATACAGACAGCTATGGTAGCAAGAAAGAAAGAGGAAGAAACCGTGAGCATGGTTGACACCTTCAAAGAGTTTAAAGATACCAAGAATATCGACCGTACCACTCTGATGAGTGTGCTGGAAGAGAGTTTCCGCAACGTTATCGCGAAGATTTTTGGCAGCGACGAGAACTTTGACGTTATTGTCAACCCCGATAAAGGCGACTTCGAGATTTACCGCAACCGTATTGTTGTGGCCGACGGCGAGGTGAAAGACCAGAACAAGGAGATAGCCCTCAGCGACGCAATAAAGATTGAGCCCGACTATGAGGTGGGCGAGGAAGTGAGCGAGAAGGTTGACTTCAGCAAGTTTGGCCGCCGCGCCATCCTTAACCTCCGCCAGACACTGGCATCAAAGGTGCTCGAGCTTGAACACGACAGCCTCTACAACAAGTATAAAGACCGCGTGGGCCAGGTTATCGCCGGCGAGGTATATCAGGTGTGGAAGCGCGAAGTGCTGCTCGTTGACGACGAGAACAACGAGCTCATCCTGCCCAAGTCGGAGCAGATACCTCACGACGTTTACCGCAAGGGCGAGACCGTGCGCGCCGTGATCAAGGAGGTGAACAACGAGAACAACAACCCGAAGATCATACTTTCGCGCACAAGCAACATGTTCCTTGAGCGCCTGCTCGAGGCTGAGGTGCCCGAAATAGCCGACGGACTCATTACCATAAAGCGTATTGCCCGCATGCCGGGAGAGCGCGCCAAGATAGCCGTTGAAAGCTACGACGACCGTATAGACCCGGTTGGAGCCTGCGTAGGTGTTAAGGGTAGCCGCGTTCACGGCATCGTACGCGAGCTGTGCAACGAGAACATCGACGTTGTAAACTACACCGCAAACATCAAGCTCTTCATCCAGCGTGCGCTCAGTCCGGCAAAGATTTCGAGCATCAACGTTGACGAGGAGAACAAGAAGGCAGAGGTTTATCTCCGTCCCGAAGAGGTGTCTCTGGCCATCGGCCGCGGCGGTATGAACATCAAGCTTGCCAGCATGCTTACCGAATATACTATCGACGTATTCCGCGAGCTCGACGAGAGCGAGGTAGACGAGGACATCTATCTCGACGAGTTCTCTGACGAGATCGACCAGTGGATCATCGACTCTATCAAGGGCATTGGTCTCGACACCGCCAAGGCTGTGCTCAACGCTCCGCGCGACATGCTCGTAGAGAAAGCCGACCTCGAGGAAGAGACCGTTGACAACGTGCTGAAGATACTCAGAGCCGAGTTTGAAGGAAATTAAGTAATTCATAGTTCATAATGCATAATTCATAATCAGGCCTCCGGGCTTTTGGGTTGGCATTATGAGGCTTTGGCCGCCGGACGGGCGCCAGTGGCGTCCGCCGGGCACAGATGCCAATTATGAATTATACACACTGGTGATATTTTACGAATTATGAATTATTAAACAAATTTCGGCAACAGCCAATTACTTAATTAAGAAAATGAGCATAAGATTAAATAAAGCAATACGAGAATTGAATATAGGACTCCAGACCGCAGTTGAGTTCCTGAGAAAAAGAAGTGACCTTGGAGAGGTCAAAGAAGAACTGAGCTTCAAGCTCAGCGACAGTCAGTATAACGCACTTGTTGAGGCTTTCAAGTCGGACAAGGAGGTGAGAAGTCAGGCCGAGAAGCTGTTGCTCAAGCATCCGAAGGAGAAGAAACGCCAGTCGGACGGCAACAAGGAGCGCCGGGCGGACAACGCTGTGAGAAGCGTAAAGCCGCAGAAATATACACCCCTTGGAAAGATTGACCTCGACAGCCTGGGCAAGAAGCCTGCCGCCAAACCGGCGGCGC
>OCPP01000763.1_pt1 | contig 20938 bp, 11 predicted proteins | sample 1538211 | NCBI WGS metagenome assembly OCPP01 (sample SAMEA2580193, study PRJEB22360) | human gut metagenome | biome: human gut; feature: human-associated habitat; material: faeces | place: Denmark | collected 2008/2010
TTTTAATTGATAATAATTATCATTATAAACACTAAATGTTTTTATGTCAATAAATACAAAGTTTTAGAATTAAATTAAGTTGTTAGCAAATTCTTAACAGTTTCAACTCCACTTTTAGTTTGTGAAAGCATTGCTTGAACAGCTTGTTCTAATATTGAATTTTTAGAATATTCTAATATACTTTTAGCCATATCAGCATCTGTTATTTTACTTTCAGAACTTTGTAAGTTTTCACCAGTATTACTTGCATTATTTAAAGAGTAATTTAATCTGTTTTGATATGAACCTACCATAACTCTTTCACCACTAACAATTGTAATTGCTTCATCAATTTTAGAAATTGATTTACTAGCTTCTTTAAAATTTCCCATTGACAATTTTGTAATATTTAACTTATCACATGATGTATTAGGTAAAGGAATTTTTATATTCTGACCTGAATTTGCTCCTAATTGAATATTTAAAGCATTGCTTTTACTTTCAGTTACAGTAACTTTAGTTTCTACTACCCCAGCACCTACAATACCTAAATCCTTTGATACGTCTGGAAGTGCAGATATTCTTGGATCAACTATTTGTATTTTTTTAGGGTCATTCTGATCAATTACTATCTTGGTAAAATGAGTCATATACGGAGTTGCTTGCCTTTCTATTTCTCTTACCAAAGTTACTGCATTTGTTGCTTTTGATATATCTATTTCTATAATTGGATTAGGACTTCCTGTAGATTTAGGATTACCATCAACAAATTTTATACTATATTTTTCTGTACAAGTACAACATGTAGAATAAAATCCGTTTCCTACCAAATCCTTTATATTAGCAGCAGTTGCCTTTGAAAAATCAATTGTTGCTATAGAATTTATTCTATCTACCACAGTTCCATCATTTTTTATAAATGTACCTACTTTTGTCGGTGTTAATCTATCTGGAATAGGTTGAGTCCATGCTGGCATATTCCCAACTACAGTTTCTACTTGTACACTACCTTTAAATTCGTCTTCACCTTTTAAAACCTTAATTCCATTAAACTCAGTGGTATCAGTTATATTATCTACTTCGCTAAGTAAATTATCTACTTCCAATTGAATATTAAATCTATCTTCTTCTGTATTTGTATCATTTCCTGCTTGTACTCCAAGTTCTCTCACCCTTTGCAATATAGAATTAATTTCATTCATTCCACCTTCTGCAACTTGCAATAATGATACTCCATCTTCTATATTTCTTTCTGCTTGAGACAATCCTCTGATTTGTGCTTTCATTTTATCTGAAATAGCTAGTCCAGCTGCATCATCTGCCGCAGAATTTATTCTTAATCCAGAACTTAATTTTCTCATTGCCTTTGTTGATTTAACTCTATTTTCTTTAAATATTCTTAATGAATTATTTGTACTTTTTGTATAACTTCTAATCATAATTTCACCTATTTATGTCTGTATATTACTTTAATAATAAAAAGTGCCTAAGCAATGAAACACTTAAGCACTTTTTTTATTATCTATTTTTCTTAAATAAGTATGCACCTATTAAAGCTATAACAGATCCAATAGAAACTATTATTCCACTACCAACTGCTGCTCCTGTAGTAGGTATCTTAGAACTATTTGTTGTAGAGTTATTATTTTCACTAATAACATTTTCATTCTTAGAATCACCACTATTTACATTACCAGTATTTTGTCCTGTGTTTGTCCCATTGCTAGAACTATTTATATTGTTTCCTGGATTGCTTCCTCCATTATCTGGTTTATTTACACTATCTCCTGGATTGTTTCCTCCATTGTCTGGTTTATTTACACCATCTCCTGGATTGCTTCCTCCATTGTCTGGTTTATTTACACCATCTCCTGGATTACTTCCTCCATTATCTGGCTTATTTACACCATCTCCTGGATTGTTTCCTCCATTATCTGGTTTATTTACACCATCTCCTGGATTGTTTCCTCCATTATCTGGTTTATTTACACCATCTCCTGGATTGCTTCCTCCATTGTCTGGTTTATTTCCACTATCATCAGGTTTTTGGTTATTATTTGATTTTTCAACTACTTTTAATATAGTTTTCATTTCAGCTGATTCAGTTCCATACTTATCTACAGCTTTATATGTTATAGTATATTCACCTGGTACATTTACGTCATAAGTTCCTGTAACCTTAACTTCTACTGCATTTCCTGCAAAATCTGTAGCAGTAACATTTTCTAGCGGATCAAAAGCTTGCCCAACCTCTATTGTAACCTCTGATTTAACTCCATTTATTACAGGTGCATTTTGTTTAACTACTTCTAATGTAGCAGTATCTGTAACAGTATTGCCATATGCATCTGTTGCTGTATATGTTAATACATAGCTTCCTAAAGCTTCTACATCATAAGTTCCTGTAACAGTAACAGTTAACTTTCTTCCTTGATAATCTGTTGCTATAACACCATTTAAAGGATCAAAAGTTTCACCTTGTCTTATTTGAATATTTTTATTTGTTACTGTCATAACTGGATTGCTAACAGACTGTTTAGCTTCTTCTACCACTACAATGGCCTCAAAAGTAGTAGATTCTCCTTCCTTATCTGTTGCTACATAAGTAACTTTATAACTTCCTGGTTTTTTATTATCTACACCATTACTATTGGCAGTTATATTAGTTATTTCACCATCTTCATCATCTGTTACTTTAACATACTCTAAAGGCTTAAAAACATCACCTGTTTTTATAATTATATTTCCTTCAACAATTTTAGGTGATTCTACTAATGAAATTACTGGTGCTGTATTTACTGTTAATTTATCTTTACTACTATTTACTATATCTGAACCCTTAACCTGTTTGTTAGTTCCATCAATAATATAGTTATATGCAATACCTTCCGAATTTACATTTGGTACAACAGTATATCCTTCTGTACTATTTTTATTTTCCTTAGCAACATTAATTTCACAAATTTCTAATAATCCACCATCAATTTCTATATTAGAATTTGATAATATAAATATATCCATTTGCTTTTTATCAGCACTTATTTTAACATCTGTTTTTAAATCATCATTTTGTGACTTAACTAACCACTTTATAGAATCATCAGTAAAAGTAGCATTTCCTTCAATCTTAACACTTAATTGTAAAGATTTTGCTAAATCTGAAAAATTACTTAATGATAATTTAATTGTATCTTTATTTTGTTTATCTACATTAAGTTCTATAGCATTATCTGATACCTGTGCATATTGTTCAGCATTAGTTACATTATCACTTTTTAAATAAATAGCCGTCGTCATTACTGCAGCTGTTGATAAAGCTATAACTTTTGTTTTAGTATTAACCTTTTTCATGCATTTACTCCTTTGTACTATCTATTTTCTTTAATAGCATTTAATATATCAGTTTTTATATCAATAGCCTTAACTTCATTTACACTTCTACTTGAAGCAGATAATGTTATTTCAGGAAGTTCTTTTGGTACATCAATTTTAAATGTATCACTTACTAATCTTTGTCCACCTTCTAAAGCATCAGCCGCATCTGTTCTATATAACTCTGCAAAAATTTTCTTATTATCTTCTTTAAATTTAGTTGCATCTTCTGGATTTACCCAATAAATCCAAGTTCCTTCTGCTACTTCTTCCAAATTACCATTGTCAGGTACTTGAGCTAAAAGAATACCTTGATACTTATCTGCTATATGTTGTTCTTTTTCATTAAGAACTAATGGAACATTAAATGCAGGATTTCCCCTATATTCCCCAGTTATTATAACTGAACCAGCTGGAATAAATTTTCTTTCATTTTCATTAGTATCTGGATTATCTGCTTGATATTCATAATCATTTTTTAATACACCAATTCCATTAGTATACGTAATATTATCATCAGAAAGTCCAATTTCAATATTATCTCCAGGAGGTGTTATTAAATCTAATTCTGACGCAGCAAAATTCTTAGTATCTAATGCTGTTATCTTCACATATCTAGCATTATATGAACTTAATTGGTTACCACCTGTAACACCTTCTGCATCAAAGTAAATTGTTTCTGTTGGATTTTGTGGATCTAAGTTCAAAGTACCTTCTTTAACAGTTGTCCAACTTGCTCCATCCTTACTTACTTCTATCTTATATTTCTTTAGTGCATTATCAGCTATAGATGTACTCTTAAATATAAATCCTGATTTTGTTGTAGGTGCTGTATATTTTATACCTACTAAAGTTTTCATTTCAGTAGTATCTAAAATTACATATGGATTATTATTTGGATTCATTTCAGCAGTATGAATACTTGAGTTATATTCATCCTTTGTAAGCATTCTACCTTCATAAACAGTAGATTTATCATTATCTAAAGCATGTTTTAAATCTTCATTACCATCACATGAATGAATATCATTACTTTCTTCATGAAGACTTATAGTATTAGAAGATATTATTAAACTTTTCTTATCTACTCCACCTTCATGACGTATTTTAACAGTTCCTAATTGAACTTCATTTGTTGGATTTAAGTTATAATCATAAGCTACTGCTTTATACTCTACAACTCTATTATTTATATTTTCAACAGTATCAGTATATACAGTTTGTGAATTTGCTTTATCTCTTTCTATGAATCCACAAGGCTCACCATTTCTATAAATTTCATACCCTAAAATTCTATCATTACTTTTATCTACTGATAAATTAATTTTAACTTCTTTAGAATCTACATAAGAACCTGTAGTAATTCCATCTGCAAATGATGCACTTAATGTAGTACCCTCTTCCATATCAGCAGTTCCTGCTATTCTTTGTCTTCTAGCTTCATCATTTATATATTGAATCTTTTTAGTTTCCTTAGGGAACTTAGAAACATACGCTAATGTTGTTTCATTTGCAATTATTCCATGAGCCTCATAGAAATCAGTTAAATCTTTACCAACAACTTTAGAAGTTAATCTTATTAGCCATTGATCTCTATCACCATTAACTCTTTCTTCTTCTGACATTTCTCTATATGCTCTATTTAATTTAGCAAAATATGAATCATTAGTTAAGTCAGCATCAACATCTGTAAATAACATTTCATAAGTAATATTGTCTTCATATGCTAAATAAGGTTGCCATAACATATTTAAAACTACAGTTCTATCAGTAGATAAACCTATTGTATTAGAAGTAACCTTTTCATATACCTTTTTAAATGAATCAAAGTAAGGACTGTTTTCATTTAACATAGTTCCTGTAATAGCAGTCATTAAGTTATTACTTGTTTCTGGATATAATCTATCACCAATATCCATAACATGTCCCATTTCATGACCTATTAATCCACCATATAAATGAGCAGAATCTGCATTAGTAACCTTTCCATTTTCATCAAATTTATAAGGAACACCTTGAATATATTGAGATGAGCTAAATCCTACACCTATATGATGATTAGATGCATAAGCTGCTGCTCCCATCATCATTCTTTGATATTTAATATTTAATCTTGTAAGTGGTGCTCTGTGCTTTCTAAAGTAAGCTCTATCTTCATCATCAATTTCACCATTACCATTAAAATCTTGAACTTCTTCAAATACACCTTTTTTAGCAAAACCAACTTTTACTTCTTGTTCCCATGCTAAAAGTGCATCATATACTCTATTAACTTGAGCTTCAGTATTACCTTCTAATCCACTTTCTATACCTTTAAGAATTTCTGATGCTGGTAAAGTTAATGTAAATCTATCTCCTTCAATATCAGTTGTATTTAAAGGTGATGTTTGTTCATCATAAAGATATACATTATTAATCTTATCTTTATCAGAAACTTCTGATGGATATAAAGTATTTATATCATTCATATATGTTTTTAATTCTGATATATAATTTCTTATTTTATCTTTTACTTCTTTTTCCTTAGTAGTATCATTTATCATATTGTTAACATTTAAGTTAGGAATTTCAGTAACTCCACTTAAACGTATCTGAACATTGGCAGTTGTTGAACCTTGAGTAACTCTTGCCATAACTTGTCCACCTTTTTCCACATCAGCAGAAATGATTGATGGTATAGTTATTTCTGTTCTTCCTGGTGATACTGTTTGCACTTTACTCATATACGAACCTGGAAGCCCATAATTTTGTAAAAATACTATATCAACTCTAGTATTTGGATCACTTGACCCCATATATACTACAATTTGCTTACTTGTACCCTTGTCATCAACTGAAGGTCTTGCAACACTTCCTAAAGATTGATAACTATTTCCCATTCCTAAAGATGGACCTTCATTATTAGTTCTAATACTAGCATCAAGAGTTGTAATTTTTTCTGAAACTTCCTTATCATCAAATAACTTTTGAGCTGTATCTAACTCTTTCTTTAAAACGTCTTTATCTGGATGATATTCTCCACTAATAGCATCTGGTGTATCTAATCTCTTAGCCAATTCATTTAATACATCTTGAGTAACAGATTTCTTAAGAACTAATCTTAAATCATCTTCATATAAATTCTTTATATCATCACTTAAAGTATCATATTCATAGAACTTAAGCTCTGATATTATTTGTGTACTTCCACCATATCCTGATGTGTCAACTTTTATTTTCTTTGCTCTTATAGGTTCATTTAACTTAACCATATAATAACTGTTGCCATTTGACCATTTTTCATTTATTGATTCTGTATAAACTACATTTTTATTATCATTTTCATCCCAATAAGTAACCTTTACTTTATAAAGTCCCATATAATGACCACTTTGAAGAGTTCTACCAATACCTATACTTCCAATTGTATATGTATCATCAAATGTAATTTCTGAACCTCTATCTGCACCATAACTAGCCCCTGTATCCCAGTTATCAACCTTCCATTCAGTAGTAAAATCTCCATCTACTAATGCATATTTAGAATCATAATGTAAGTAATCATCTTGAGATGCCCATCCATTTTCATCCTTCTTATTACGTACATCAACAATATGAGTAGTTCCTATTTCATTTTCACTTGTTGGTCTATTAATTAACTTGTATTCTTGCATTGATGGTGGAGTAACTGATGTTGTACTTGCTATATATGACTTAGACATTTCACTTGTACCTAAGTGGTTAGTAGCAGTAACTCTTACTTCATAAGTAGCATTATCATCAAGATTATTAACTGTATAACTATGACTTCTTACCAATTTACTCTTATCTGGATTTGTAATATCAGAGCTACCTTCAATAACTTCTTTGTGATTATCATTAGCCTTTATCCAATTTTTATTGCTATCTCCAACTTTTCTATAATATATATCAAAATCTCTTGCTTGAGAATGTTGTTCCCAACTTACTGTAAAAGATTTATATCCTTGATTTGTAGTTAAATTTCTTGGTGGTTCAGGTGAGTTTAAAGGAATAACTTGTATTTCTGATACACTTCCCTTATCACCATTATAATAGCTATCTATTGGATTAAAATCAGCATCTACATTATCTGCTTTTCCATCAAATGCTGTAGGTACATCTTTTTCAGTTAAATATCCACTGCTCCATTCCCCACTTAAAGATTGAATACTTACTCTATATAAATCATAAGGTTTTATATCTTTATCTAATATATTTAAATTTGTTTTATTTGTTTGTAACTTTTTAGTGCTTATAACTTGACCACTTTCATTAAGCTTTTGATACATTACTTCATATGAAGTTACATTTGCTTGTGGTTCCCATGATATTGTTATTCTTTCATCATGAAGATTAGTAGAAGTTTCTAAAGATTTTATTGTTGGAATATTCATATCTGGCTTTGGAACTTCTTTATATACATTATTTAAAAACTCTATTTTTGCAATTTGAGAAATCTTCTTGTTTCCTCTATTTCCTGTTACATTTATAGATATTTGCTTTACAGCAACTTGACTTCCTAAATCAATAACAACATCATTTGATGCACCACTTCTTTTAAGATTTTCTTCATTGAATGGTACAGTTTCTGTGTTACCATCAACATCAGTGTAAGTTATGTATCCTTGTGATGGAATAGATGCATCTTCACCTTCAACTGCAGAACCTTTTATTACAACTGATTCCATTTCAACGCCTTCGCTATTAGCTGTTCTAAGAGTTCCATTTTTTGTAGTATCTAATCCCATAGATATAGTTAAAGGTTTGTCTGCACTTGGTGCTTCTCCATCTGCTCTCTCTAAATTAACAACAGTGTCTGCACTTGTTAATATATCCTTGATATTTTCTGCACCTTTTAAATCTTTAGTGTCTATGTCAATATTTTCAGGGTCTAATATCTTTTCTAAATCTACTATTTCCACTTGTCCTTTAGTTTTTCCAATGTTTGAATTAACATAAGATAAATCTGCTATATCAACACTTCCATCTCTATTTAAATCATATTTACTGTCTTTGCTTCCAATAGCATCAAAAACTAATTTATAATCCTTCATGTCTATAACAAAATCATTATTAACATCTCCTGCTAAGAATACTGGATTATAATTTTCATTTGAAATCATCTCATTTATAGATGTTCCTAGTTTTATTCTCTTAGAATAATCAACTATATCTATATTATCTACTGTTGTATTTATGTATCCTTCTCCATCTATATCAACAGAATAATTTCCTCTTTCTAAACCTTCAAATACGACTCTTATGTAGTATATTGAATCTCCTTGCTCTAATGGTTGCTTTTTAGAATTTAATTTTTCAACAGTATAAGTAACACCTGAGTTTAAATTTCCATTTAAAATATCATTTATATCAACTTTTCCTATTAATTCTTTATTAGAATTTTTTAGATTTAAAGATATTCCTAAATTTGAAGTATCAGCCAGTGGTAATGGGAAATTCATATCAACTTCTAATTTTCCTACAACTTTACCTTCTGCTTTTTTAACTTCTATTTTTTCCTCTTTTTCTTCTGTTTGAGAAACTTCTTCTGATTTTACAACTTCTTCATCATCTTCTAAAGACTTTTCTTCTATAGTATTATCTTTTATTTCATCTTCAACTACATCTGATTCATTTTTCACTTCATCTGTGCTTTCATCAGATTTATCTGCATCTTGATCTTGAATTTTTTCTGTATTTTCAATTTCTACTTCTACATTTTCCTTTAAATTTTCATCAGCATTATTTTCAACTGAATTATTTTCAGTTGCACTAACTACTTCACTATCAGCATTAGGTACTATTGATGTTGCCAATGTTGCTGCCAATGTATACGAAACTATCTTCTTATTTTTCACTGATATATCCCCCTCATTGTTAATAATAAAATTAAAAATAATTTTATTATTATTATCGTCAATTATTAACGCTACTTTATACTGCATACCTACTAATTTAAACATAAAGTTTAATATTATTTAATTATTTAAAAAACCACAGAAAAAATACTTTTTTCTGTGGAAAATTTTGAAATTTATTCAAATTTAAAATACAACTAACTCAGTTTCTTCTATTGCCTTATTTACTAAAGCTTCAACATCTAATACTGATTCTGACTTTCTCATAGCTTCTAATTGTGGTTTAGTTTTTGGATGTTTTGGTACAAATATTGTACAGCAATCTTCATATGGTAATATAGACGTTTCATATGTACCTATTTCTCTTGCTATATCCATTATATCTCCCTTATCCATTGTTATTAATGGTCTAAATACAGGTCTGTCAGCACAATCAGTACTTACTATTAAGCCCTCCATTGTTTGACTGGCAACTTGCCCAATACTTTCTCCTGATGATATTGATTGTACTCCATTCTTTTCAGCTAAAGCACATGCACATCTCATCATAAACCTTCTCATTAAAATTGTTAATTCATCTTCTCTACAACCTTCAATTATTGCCATTTGAATTTCTGTAAATGGTACTATATATAAATTAACTCTTTCTGTATACTGAGCTAATATCTTAGCTAAATCTTTAACTTTATCCTTAGCTCTTTCAGAAGTATATGGATGACTATGATAGTATACACAATTTAATTCAACACCTCTTTTAGCCATTAAGTATCCTGCTACTGGTGAATCTATTCCACCTGATAACATAAGCATAGTACTACCATTTATTCCGTAAGGAAGTCCTCCAACTGCTTTTATCTTATCTGCACTAGTAAATATGTACGCATGTTCTCTTATTTCAATATTTAATACGTATTCAGGATTCTTAACTTGCACATCTAAATCACCTTCATAGTGATGTAATATGTATCCACCTACATCTCTTGAAACCTCTAAAGAATTCATGGTAAACTTCTTATTTGCTCTATTAGTTTCAACTTTAAAAGTCTTTGGCTTAACTTCATTAATCTTCTTTAAAGCTTCTTCTTTTATTATGTTTAAATCTCTTTTTACTTGAGTTACTATGCATACTTCTGCAACACCAAATACTTTTCTTACTCTTTCTACTGCTTCATCAATATTATCAGCCTTGATAAACCATCTATTTTGGTCATTTATTATCTCATAATCTAATCCTTCAAGCTTTTGCTTAATATTGTTTAAAAGTTTTCTTTCAAATTTCCCTCTGTTTAATCCCTTTAAAAATATTTCTGCTGCATATTTTACTAAAATTAATTGATTCATTACTTACGTAACCTCCTTAAAAACATTAACGAAGTTTTTAACACTTCAATTGTTTTATCCACTTCTTCCTTTGCATTATTATGGTCAAATGAAAATCTTATGGCACTTTCCACTTCTTTATTGTTTAATTCTAAAGCTTTTATTACATAACTTCCTGATGCAGCACTACTTTTTGATGTACATGCTGATCCTGTAGCAACATATATTTTAGCATCCTCCAATAAATGTAATAATACTTCTGCTCTTGCTCCTATAAAAGAAACATTTAAAATATATGGAGAAAAATCATCTTCAAGAGGACTATTAATCCTTATATCTTTTATTTCCTGTAATCTTTCAATCATATACTTCTTTATGGCTAAAGCACTGTTATAATTTTCATCAATCTTATTAAAAGTCATTTTAGCTGCTTTTTCAAAACCTATTATAGATGGTAAATTCTGAGTACCTGCTCTAAATCCTCTTTCTTGACTTCCACCAGAAATTAAAGAATTTATAACAGCACCTTTTTTTATATAAACAAATCCTGTTCCCTTTGGTCCATGAATCTTATGTGATGCTGCTGTAAAATAATCTATATTCATTTTTTTCACATCTACAGAAATCTTTCCATAACTTTGAACTCCATCCACATGGAATTTTGCTCTTGAGCTTCTTGATTTGATTATCTTACCAATAGCTTCCAAATCTTGTATTGTACCAACTTCATTATTGATATGCATTATTGATACTAGTACTGTATCCTTTGTTATAGCTTCATCTAAATCTCCTAATGAAATCCTACCGGTTTTATCCACTGGTAAATATGTTACTTTAACACCATTATTTTCAAGTACCTTACATGTATCTAATACTGATTGATGCTCATAAGCTGTTGTTATTAAATGATGTCCTGGCTTAAGCAATCCCTTTAATACAAAGTTATTCCCTTCACTTCCTCCAGAAGTAAAGTATATCTCGTCCTTATCAGCTTTTATAGTTGAAGCGAAATATTCCCTTGCTTCATTTAATCTCTTTTCACACTTTAGACCTATATTATGTAATGAAGATGGATTTCCATAGTATTCCTTCATAGCCTGGCAAGTTTCTTCTATAACTTCATCATAAGGCTTTGTAGTAGCACTATTATCAAAATAAATCTCCATGTTGCTCACTCCTTTCTTACTAGTATTTACATACTACCTATATTCAATTCTTCAATAATTCTGCTATAAAAATGCACTTTTGTCAAATAAAAATAAAAATGATGAATTATTAATAAAAGCTAACAATTCATCATTATTTTTTATTCTATTGCAATAAGTTGTACATTATCAACACCATCAATACTATTTATTTCATTTAAAAATACCTTAAAGTTTTTTTTCATACTACTTATATCCATAGTTATATTTAAATTAGCCACATCATTTATAGGAATACCTTGATTAATAGTTAAGATATTTCCACCTTCCTTGGATATTTCATTTAAAATAGTTGATAATAATCCTTTTTCATGCCTTACCATCATGCTAAAAGTAACTTTCCTACCAGTAGACATCTTAGAAAACTCAAAAACGTAATCTTTATATTTATAAAATACGCTTCTACTTATGCCAGTGACCTTAGTTGCTTCTGTTATTCCTTTTACATCGCCATTTTCTATAAGCTTCTTGGTATCAATTACCTTTTGAAAAATTTCTGGTAATACTTTCTTATCAATTACTAAATAATCATCCTTCATTTTTATCCACCTCTAAAACTGTCGCCCCAATTTTATCTATTTTTAGTTCAACAACATTGTATTTTAAGTTATTCTCTTTAATAAATTTCTCAATATTGCTTTTAAATGCTTTATCCTCACAGCCTACAACTGTCATTATAGTTGGACCTGCTCCACTTAAGAAGCACCCCAATGCTCCAAGTTCCATGCTTTCCTTAATTACCTTATCATATCCTTCTATTAAGTTGCTTCTATATGCTTGATGAAATTTATCTTTCATTGCATATTTTAACAAATTGTAATTACCATTGGCAAATGCAGAAACAAGTAAAGCAGTTCTTCCAACATTGTAAATTCCATCTTTCAATGAAATTTCCTTAGGTAAAATGCTTCTTGCCTTTTCTGTAGAAAGCTTAAATTCTGGAATAAGAGCCACGAAGCTAACTCCTTCTTTAATATCTATTTCATTAAATATAGGATCATTATCTTCCATTACAGCTATAACCATACCTCCATAAATAGCTGGACATACATTATCAGGATGACCTTCTATCTCTACGGCATATTTTAGTACTTCACTTTTATTAATATCCTTGCCCATTATTGAAAATGCCCCTATAATTCCTGCAATTATACAGCTGGAGCTTGAACCTAAACCTCTTGAAACTGGTATATTACAATTGATAATTTCAATCCTTACACCACTATAATCATAATTATAATCTTTAAATACCTTTTCCATAGCTTTAAATATTATATTATCCTTGTTGGCAAATTCACTATGAAAGCCTATAAATTCTACTCCACTTTCAATTTCAGTAAAAATATATTCATTAAATAATTGAAATGCTATTCCTAGTGAGTCAAACCCTGGCCCCATATTAGCACTAGTTGCTGGAACCCTTACTTTAAAACACTTATCTTTCATATAAAAAACTTAAAAGTTCCTTTTTCATATCTTCCTTCTGACAAACAGCTCTGTGGAGTATAGGCTGACTATCAAGATTCCTTAGGTTTTTAGGAATAGGTATCTTAGTATAACTATTTAATATATCTAACACTTGAAAATCATTATAATTTTCCACTTCAATACCTAAGGCACTGCAAATGCTTCTTGGAAACTTATAAGGACTTGCTGTAGATATTATAAGAGATTGCTTATAATCCTTACTTTCCTTTTTATATTTTCTTAACACTGTATGAGCAACAGCAGTATGAGTATCCATTAAATATTTTTCTTCATGATAAAGCCTGCTTATATCATTAAATACTTCTTCTTTAGTTGCATAGTTTCCATAAAACTCTGATATAAATTCCTTTGAACTTTCATCTAAATCATATAATCCATTATCATTCAATTGTTTCATTAAATTAGAAACCTTTTCTCCATCTCTATGAACTGCTTCAAAAATCAATCTTTCCAAATTAGATGATACTAATATGTCCATAGACGGTGAATCTGTTAATAATAATTTCCTTCTTTTATCGTAAGTCCCTGTTTTAAAGAAATCTGATAGAACATTATTCTCGTTAGATGCACAAATAAATCTATCAATTGGTAAGCCCATTTTCTTACTATAATAAGCTGCTAATATATTTCCAAAATTACCTGTTGGTACTACAACATTAATTTTTTCTCCAAGCCTTATTTTTTGCTTATTAACAAGTTTAAAATATCCATAGAAATAGTAAACTATTTGAGGTACTAGCCTCCCTATATTTATTGAATTTGCTGAAGACAATAGAATTCCATCATTTTTCAACTTCTCTTTTAATGCTTCATCGGCAAATATATTTTTCACTCCTCTTTGAGCATCATCAAAATTACCTTCTATGGCTATAACTTTCACATTATCTCCCACTTGAGTATTCATTTGCCTTTGTTGAATAGCACTTACTCCATCCTTAGGATAGTAAACTACACACTTAAATCCTTCTACATCATGAAATCCTTCTAATGCTGCTTTTCCTGTATCACCAGATGTAGCTGTCAATATGATTATTTCATCATTAATAGCAAGTACTTTTTTTGCTTTTTTCATAATTTGTGGAAGAAATAAAAGCGCTGCATCCTTAAATGCCGATGTAGGTCCGTGATATAACTCTAAAAATGCCCCTTTTTCTAGTATTTCAAATCTACCTTTGTATGCTTTATTAATAGCTTCCTTTAAATCATCCTCTGGAATATCATCAAAAAACTCTTTTATTATTTCAAATGCTAATTCTTCATATGAAATACTTATTTTTTTCTTTAACTTTTCAAAAGCTTTTGGAAAATACTCTGGTACAAATAAACCTCCATCATCAGCTAAACCTTTAATTATAGCTTCAGCCGATGAAACCCTTCCACTTTTTCCTCTTGTACTTATAAACTTCATTGGCGTCCCCCCTATTTTAATTGCTTATATATGTTAAAAATAGCATTTTTTAACTTATAAGAATTCTATCATGTCCTTTTTACAAATACAAGCGTTTTCTTTCCTATATTTTTCATAAAAAAATAGACAGTAACATTACTGTCTATTGAATGCCTAATATACTTTTAGTTCTATTTAATGAATTTTCCAATCTTGCATATACATCACTATTTATACCATATTCCTCTGGATTTGCCAGTGCCTCTTCTACAGGAATTATTTTATGATAATATGTTCCATCACCTTTTTCTTCCTTATAAACCCATGTTGGAATTATCTTATATTCTTTTAAAGACACATTTCCATCTTTCTTTTCTAGAGTAAACTTTATCATTATTCCATCTTCACTTTCAGCTACACCAATTTCCTGCTCTGATTGATTAGACAAAGAATTTCCCTGTGAATATATGACAAAAGTAGAATGTCCACTTTCATTGCATATTATTTCATATGGTTGAATAACATGTGGATGCCCACCTAAAATAATATCTACTCCTAATTCATTAAGTTTTTTTGCTATTTCATTTTGTGTTGCTTCTATATATGTATTATATTCTTCTCCCCAATGCATTGAAGCTATGATAAACTTTACTCCTTCAGCCTTCATTGCTGATATTTCACTTGCAATTCTGTTATAGAAACTTTCTAAATCATTATAATTAAAAGTATTTATAAGATTTTCGCTATTTATTGATACTGGATTGCTATTTATTGTCTTATAGCCATTAACAGCAGCTGTTTCAAAAACATAAGATGCAAACCCGATCTTTACTCCATCTACTTCTTTTACCAAATAACTTTTTTCTTCTTCTGTAGATTTTACTCCTAAAACATCCAATCCCTTTTCCTTTGTAATCTCAATGGTTCTTTGCAATCCTTCATCATCATAATCATAGATATGATTATTTGCATAATTAACTACATCAATTCCTGTATCCCTTAGAGAATCAATAACTTCATCTGGTGAATTAAAAATTGGATATCCAGTTGGCTCACCACCTGCTAAAGCTCCTTCTAAAATCCCTAGTGATATGTCTGCCTCACTAACCATCTCCTTTATATATTGGAAGCTTGGTGAAAAATCATATCCATTTTCATTTTTCGCTCCATTTATTTGTGATTGATGTATTATTAAATTTCCAAGAGACACAATATCAATATATTTTATTTCTTCATTTTCTATTGCTTCTTGTTCCTTTTCATCCACTGAATTTTCAACTCTTCCAGTTTCATCTATACCATTATTTAAATAAATATTTTCTTCATTTCTCTTAGAATATGTATTTGCTAAAACTACTACTGCAGTAAGAAATACTATACTGCTAACTATTTTTAATATCTTATTTTTCTTCATGAATATCTCCCATGAAAATAAAAGCTTGTCTAAAATTAACGCTTTATTTTCTCCATTTCCTATAATAAAATTCTTTTTTATTATATACTTGAGCCTTCACATTTTCAACCATTTATAGGATATGCCCTACATTTCCATGGTAATGTTACTTTAACTTACTATTATATTATTTTCATTCCACTTTTCAGTACTAAAAAATAATGAGTTATTATAAAAGAAAAAAGCTAGATAATATTTAACAGCATATTACCTACCAAATATTATCTAGCAGCCTTATTTTAAATTCTATTCCTTCTTTCCCTTACTTTTAATATATAAATACATACTATTTATTAGGAATATTATTCCTGAAAAGAATAACACTATTGACCATTGCATTAAATTCAATGAAACAGTATTAAATACTGACTTTAGAAAAGGTATATATAAAATACTACATATCATGATAACAGAAACACATACAGCTCCTAATAAATATGGGTTAGAAAAAATCTTAATTTCAAATATAGAATGTCTCTCAGATCTACATTCAAAAACATGCAATAATTGAGACATTACAAGTGTACATAATGAAATAGTCCTACAAGTTGCCAAATCCATACCAAAAAGCCTAGCAAGTTCAAAAGAAAATAATGTACATACACCAATAAGGCATCCTCTTACTATTATCTTTTCCCATAGTCCTCTGGCAAATATACCTTCACTCTTTGCACGTGGTTGCTGCATCATAATATCCTTATCTGGTGGATCTACACCTAAAGCAATGGCTGGAAGACCATCAGTTGCCAAATTAACAAATAAAATTTGTATTGGAGTCAATGGATTAGGTAAGTAAAATATAGATGCTAAAAACATTGTAAGAACTTCTCCTAAGTTACATGATAGTAAATATCTAATAAATTTTCTTATATTATCATAAATGATTCTACCTTCTTCTACAGCAGATACTATAGTTGCAAAATTGTCATCAGTTAGTATCATTGCAGCTGCTTCTTTAGTTACATCAGTACCTGATATTCCCATTGCTATACCTATATCTGCTTCCTTTATTGCTGGTGCATCATTAACTCCATCACCAGTCATTGCAACTATATTATTATTCTTTTTAAATGCTTTTACTATCCTTAACTTATGATTTGGTGATACCCTAGCAAAAACCCTTACTTTCTTAACTGCCTCTTCCAAAGCATCATCACTGATTTTTTCAAGTTCTTCTCCTGATAAGCCTTGATCATTACTATTGCATATATTTATGCTTTTTGCAATGGCCAATGCAGTGTTTTTATGATCTCCTGTTATCATAACAGGTTTAATTCCTGCCAACTTACATTTCATTACAGCATCTTTCACTTCTGGTCTTGGAGGATCCATGCTGCCTGCAACACCTATAAATATTAAATTATTTTCTACATCTTCTGATTTCTTTATATCTTCTTTTTTATATGCTGCTGCAATACACCTTAAGGCTTTATTGGACATGCTATCTATATATGAAGATATCTGCTTCTTTTTTGCCATGGTCATAGGCTTTACTCTGCCATTTTCTAAAATATAATTGCACTTATTTATAACCCTTTCTGGTGCTCCCTTCATATAACAAGTTTCACAATTATCCTCCTTCATTATTACAGTCATCATTTTCCTAGTAGAATCAAAAGGAATTTCATAAACTCTTTTAGCTTTTTCCACAAAGTTTTTCATTTCCTTAACATCTTTAAAAAATGCACTTATAAGCGCTGTTTCTGTTGGATCTCCCATAAGAGCTTTTTCTACCTTGCTAACGTTATAGTCATAATTAGTATCATTACAATATACAAATGCTTTCTTCAGCATTTCATAATCACTTGGTATTTCTCTATCTAATTCATATATTCTTCCATTTATAAAGATTTCCTTAACAGTCATTTTGTTCTGAGTTAAAGTACCGGTCTTATCAGAACATATTACTGATGTACAGCCTAATGTTTCTACTGCCGGAAGTCTTCTTACAAGTGCATTTCTCTTTAGCATTCTATTTACTCCTAATGCTAAAGCTACTGTAACTATAGCTGCTAATCCTTCTGGTATTGCTGCTACTGCCAATGAAACTCCCAGTAAGAACATTTCTGTAATATCATTACCTCTTATTATTCCTAAAATAGTTACCACAGCACAAATAACTAAGCAGGCAATTACAAGTATCTTTCCCAGTGAATTTAATCTCTCTTTTAATGGTGACCTTTCTTCCTCTATGTTATCTAAAAGGTTAGCTATTTTACCCATTTCAGTATTCATACCAATAGCATCAACTAGTATCATACCTCTGCCTTTTAAAACTATTGTCCCCATATATCCTTCATTTTTATCTTTCATCGTATCTTTGGAAACTCCTACAGACTCACCTGTAAGCAATGATTCATCTACTACCATATTAGAAGCATCAATAAACTTACCATCTGCTGGTATCCTATCTCCTGCCTCTACTACCACTACATCGCCTAAGGTCAATTCCCTAGATGTAATTACTTTTAAGCTTCCATCTCTAATAACCTTGCATGTGGGAGCAGCTAATTCTTGCAATGCCTCTAATGATTTTTCTGTCTTAAACTCTTGAACAAATCCTAGCACAGCATTGACAAACACAATTATTAATATGGTTACTGCATCTGCCTTATCTCCCATTATACCTGATATGACTGTTGCAACTATTAAAACCCAAACTATAAAATCATTAAATTGAGATAAAAAAATTAATATGGCTGATTTATTCTTTTTATGTTTAAGTTCATTGTAACCATATGTTTGTATCCTCTTTTCTGCCTCCCTAGTTGTTAGTCCCCTTGTGAACTCTCTTTCCTGAATCACATCTTCTCCTCCCATAAAAGAACTCTTCTATAATATATATTAACTCCAATATAAATTAAGAATTAAAAATTAAAAATTAAGAATTATGAATTGATAATTAAAAACTATGAAACCCATTGATTTTCAATTTTACGTTTTTAATTATTTACAACCTTTATACTTATGCGATAAAATATTATCATATGCTTATTTGCAGAAAATACAAAGGAGGCAATTAACTTGAAAGATATAATATATGTAACTGGTCATAAAAATCCAGATTCAGATTCTATATGTGCAGCATATTCTTATGCTGAATTCAAAAATCTAACAGGAGATACAAAAGCTGTTCCTGTAAGACTTGGTAACATAAGCCAAGAAACTCAATTCGTTCTTGATTACTTTGGTGCTGAAGCTCCAGAATTATTAAAAACTGTAAGACTTATGGTTAAAGACTTAAACTTTGATAAAATAAGCCCAGTTTTACCTACACTTTCATTAAAAGCTGCTTGGAATGTAATGAAAGAAAACAACATGAAAACATTACCTGTTGCTGATGCAAACAACCACTTATTAGGTGTTCTTTCTGTTTCTAATTTAACTTCTTGCTACATGGATATGTGGGACAACACAATATTATCAAAAAGTAATACTACATTAGAAAACATATTAGATACACTTTCAGCTACAGCTTGCTATGTAAATGAAACTGTAAAAACATTCCCTGGAAAAATAGTAGTTTCTGCTATGGATCCAAAGAGCATGGTTGATCATATAAATGCTGGAGATATTGCTATCGTTGGTGATAGAGAAGAAGCTCAAGTAGCATTAATAGATAAGAAAGTATCATTAATGATTGTAACTGGTTCTCATACACCATCAGAAAACATCATTACTTTAGCTAGAGAAAATGGTGTTACTGTTATTGTTACTCCTCATGACTCATTTACAACTTCAAGACTTATTGTACAAAGTGTACCTGTTGAATATGTAATGGTTAAGGAAGATATCGTATCATTTGCTAATGATGAGTTAGTAGATGACATAAAAGATGTTATGGCTCAAACTAGATTCAGAAGTTATCCAGTAACTGATGAAAATGGTAGAGTTTTAGGAATGGTTGCTAGATACCACTTAATTTCTAAACACAAGAAAAAAGTTATCCAAGTTGACCATAACGAAAGAGGTCAATCTGTTGATGGATTAGAAGATGCAGAAGTATTAGAAATCATCGACCACCACAGAGTTGCTGATATTCAAACAAGCAATCCTATATTCTTCAGAAATGAACCAATAGGAAGTACTTCTACAATAGTTGCTAAATGCTTCTTTGAAAGAGGATTAACTCCATCAAAAACTGCTGCTGGTTTATTATGTAGTGCTATAATATCTGATACATTATTATTCAGAAGCCCTACTTGTACACCTCAAGATGAAGAAATATGCAGAAAACTTGCTGAAATAGCTGGTATTTCATCTGTTGAAGATTACGCTAAAGAAATGTTCAAAGCAGGAACTTCATTAAAAGGAAAAACTGTAGAACAAATCTTCAATCAAGATTACAAGCCATTCTCAATTGAAGATATCAAAGTTGGTATAGCACAAGTTAATACAATGGATATCGATGGATTCATGCCATTAAAAGAAGAAATGTTAGCTTACATGAATGAAAAAGCAAAAGAATCTGGATTAGATATGGTTATGTTATTATTAACTGACATAATCACTGAAGGTTCTCAAGTTCTTGTTGTTGGTGAAAGATCTGACATAGCTGAAAAAGCATTCAATGCAACACTAGTAGACAATACTGCTTTCCTTCCTGGAGTTCTTTCAAGAAAGAAACAAGTTGTACCACCAGTAACAAACGTAATAACAAATGCTTAAAAAAATAAGAGATGCTTTGCATCTCTTATTTTTTTACCTATTAATTATTTAAGTAATTGTATTATTTGCTCTGGTGCAGAATTAGCCTGTGCCATCATAGATTGAGCTGCTTGTAATAATATATCACTCTTTGCATTTTTAGTAATTTCCAAAGCCATATCAGTATCTCTTATTTTTGATTCAGATGAAATAGTATTTTCAGCTGAAT
>OCPP01000767.1_pt1 | contig 20840 bp, 20 predicted proteins | sample 1538211 | NCBI WGS metagenome assembly OCPP01 (sample SAMEA2580193, study PRJEB22360) | human gut metagenome | biome: human gut; feature: human-associated habitat; material: faeces | place: Denmark | collected 2008/2010
AAAAATCGTCAAAGCCAGTAAAATCAATAGATTAGGGCTTGACAGAATAGGAAGGTAGTTGATGTAGCAAATGCTTGGATACAATGGATTCATAATTACTCAAAATATCATTCTGTTAATGATTATGGAATGAGTGTTTTAGATTATCTTATTACAGGAACTAAAAATTCTGCTTGCTTACGAAAAGGTATGATAAAAAAAGAATTAAAAGTAAACAGTACAAGTTTGGTAACGGCACACATTTCACATATAGTAGACCTTTGGGACATGTTAACGGATGAAGAAAGGAAAGATATATGTGAATATTTAAAAAATGAAATGCGCGGTGACATGAAATGGATACAAGCTGTTGCATTAACGCGTAAGAATGTTACAAAGGATATTCAGATAGCCATAACAGGTAATGTTTTTTTAGACAAAGAGCCAAAAAAAATAATAGATACTTTAAACGAAAAAAATATATTAACTGAATGCTTACATATTTTTTGTGGTTTTCCTCAGCCGTTGTGGTTTAATGGATATCACCATAGTGGAAAGTATTCATTATGGGATGGGGTAATGATGGAAGTATTAAAGAAAGATATTGTTGATGAGAACTATAATATTTCGCTTAGAGAAATGATAGATGAACTGTACAATAATAATGACCATAGATTTGTCAATGGATATGATGTATATAAAGAAATGCTTTCTGATGAGGAAAAGCGAAAACAGATTTTTGAACGTCTTGCCTATACATCAGTAACTCAGAATCAGGATAATAAAAAAATGTGGGACGAGTTATTACAGGCATGTTCCGAAGAAGAAAAAAAGCAATATTTCTTAATAATTAGCAATTTTATAGAAATGGTAGAATATGAAAATATGGGATATAATGGACTATTATGTGAATATGAACTCAAAGATATCGTTCATTATATATTGCCATGTTTTTCTTCGGATCAATCAATATATAAGTTATCAGATGCAATGCTCCTCATGTATAGAAATATTCAGGAAATGGAGGTAGATGAGTCAAAGAAGGTTAAACAGCTTTATGAAACAATGGTACAAGAAACCTATAAAAACGACCCACCTAGATTATTATTTACTAATAAAATAGTGAATTGCACATGTAAAGAAATGGGAGGAGTATCTGATGTAATGCAGAAAGTGTTAGAAAAAAATAAGAAAGATTTTTGGGACAGATATGAACGGGTAAAAGAAACGTTTGAAAGCAATTGCCCATTGAAAATTCGGGAAGAATATAGATTGGAAAACTGGTATGATTAAAATATCTTTCTTGCAATTATTATAGCGTTCTTTGGAAAAATGCCAATATAGATGGAAGAATTTACAGTGCAAGCAGTATAAACAGCGAATGAGGAGTAATCAAAAAAAATATTACATGAATGGTTGGAATAATACCTCCAAGTCCACAACAGATTTGGAGGTTTTCTTCTGCCCATTTTTATCGGGAAGTAATTTCCTAAATAAACAATCTATGGTACAATATCTTAGAACTTATCATCAAGGGATGAGTAGTGAACCATAGAGAAAGAGCAGAGTCAATCGTAAGCTGGTCTGGCTTACATCAAAAATACAATGCAATCTTTTTCTATGCAGGAACATAAGAGAGTGCATTATGTCAATTTTTGTAGCATCATCAGAGAGGATTGCAACATTTTTCACTCCCAGAGTACAGTGAAAACTCTGGAAAGTGCATCTCAATTACCCTATCGACACATGTGGAGACGGTAGTTTTGCTGCAAAGAAGAGGTATTGATCCAATACATTAAAAGAGAACGTAAAAATGAACATGCCATGATTATACAAAAGCAATGCAGTATATAATAAAAACGACGGAAATCGTTGTTGCCACTTGTTAGGCATGTTATAATGAATTTAAAAAGAAAGAGGTGATTGTATGTTAGCAACAAAACCACAGACAGTTACAGAAACACCGAATACTGCAAAATTGGAATTATATAGGTTAATTGGTGAGGGCTATAAGGCAATGCAGGATGGCAGAACCAGTACAATCGAGGAAGTACGAGAGAAAATAAATAAGAAGAGAACGGAGCGTGGCTAGTGTAGTATTTACAGAACCGGCTGAATATGACTTGATGGACATAGAATATTACATCTATGTAGATATTAACAATCCACAGGCTTCTGAGAGAATAACAGAGGGCATCCTTCAGGCGGCAGGTAAGTTGGCAGACTATCCAGCAGGACATCCACTTGTGAACGATCCACTTTTAAGAGATGTTGGTTTAAGAATGACGAACTTTGATAATTACAATATATTTTACTATTATCATCAAGATACAGATGTAGTATATATAATCAGAGTTTTGTATAATAAAGCTGATTGGCAAAGTATATTGTTGAAATAAGAAAATAAATAATTGGGATTGTGCCTCCAAGTCTATGTTGGATTTGGAGGTTTTCTTCTGCCTGCTTGAGCGGAAAGTAATTTCCCAAATAAGATATTCTATGTTACAATAGTATGAAAGTAATTCAGGAGATTAAGGAGTATGGTGTGAAAGTTATTATGTTAAAAAATAAAAAGAGAGAAATCAGGAATTGTCTGGTTGCAATATTGAGCAGTGCATTCCTTGCTTTTGGACTGTATCATGTCCATTCTCTCTCAGGAGTGACAGAGGGCGGCGTATTGGGTATGACACTCTTGCTGGATCGCTGGTTTGGAATTTCACCGGCTTTTTCGGGTTTTGTCATGAATGCGTTGTGTTATTGCCTGGGCTGGAAATTAATGGGCAAAGAGTTTTTGGGATATTCCATTGTTGCTACTGTAAGCTTTTCTGTTTCTTATAGAATTTATGAGCAGTTCCCTTATATTTGGCCACAGCTTGCACAGATGCCGTTGCTTGCCTCTGTATTAGGTGCGGTCTTTGTCGGTGTTGGAGCTGGATTGTGTGTACGTATCGGCGGGGCACCGGGCGGCGATGATGCCCTGGCAATGAGTATTTCCTATGTGACCAAATGGAAGATTCAGTGGGTATATCTGTTGACAGATGCAATTGTTCTTGGATTATCATTAAGTTATATTCCGGTAAAGAAAATCGGCTATTCGATTCTGACCGTGCTATTATCAGGGCAGATTATAGGACTGGTACAGAAGGTGCATATGCCACAGACGGATGCCGGGTCAGCTGTGAACGAATTAGAGTAAGGAGTATAATGCCATGACAGAGTTAAAGAAGCTGCTTATGCAGGTGGCAGAAGGTGAGATTACGCCTGAGGATGCAGAGCTTAAATTGAAAATGCAGCCTTTTGAAGATATGGGATTTGCCAAGCCGGATTTTCACAGAGGAATGCGTCAGGGAGCTTCAGAGGTAATCTATGGAGAAGGCAAGACAGCAGGGCAGATTGCTGCAATTACAAGGGAATTGCTTTCACATGGACAAAAAGGTGTCCTGATTACCAGAATGTCCGAGGAAAAAGCCAAAGTCGTAGGGCAGGAGATTGAATTGTTCTATGATTCCACCAGCCGTATTGGCATTGCAGGAGAGAAGAAAGCACCTGTTGGTGATGGTAAAATCGTGATTGCTACAGGAGGAACCAGCGATATGCCAGTCGCAGAGGAGGCGGCACTGACAGCAGAATTTCTGGGGAATCATGTGGTCAGACTCTATGATGTAGGAGTGGCAGGGATTCACAGGCTTCTGGCGCACAGTGAGGATATCATGCAGGCGAAGGTAATTGTTGCCATTGCGGGAATGGAAGGAGCGCTTGCCAGTGTGATAGGAGGTCTGGCTGACTGTCCGGTGATTGCAGTACCCACCAGTGTAGGGTACGGAGCATCCTTTGGTGGAATTTCAGCATTGTTATCCATGCTCAATTCCTGTGCCAGCGGAGTCAGTGTAGTAAACATTGACAATGGATTTGGAGCAGGGTATCTGGCAAGTATGATTAATCAAATAGGTAATGAAAAATAAAAGGGGAAATGGAATATGAAAACATTATATATAGAGTGTAATATGGGAGCTGCGGGAGATATGCTGATGTCTGCTTTGTCAGAGCTTCATCCTGATGCGGAAGGATTCATGACACGACTGTCACAAATCGGGATACCGGATGTGGCATTTGAACGTAGACAGGCTGTGAAGTGTGGCATTGTAGGAACCCATATCGAAGTCAGAGTAAATGGTATATCAGAAGGTGAGGAAGTGCATGAACATACTCATAGCCACGAAGAACATGTGCATCACCATGAAGAGGAGCATACCTACAGCCACGAAGGACATGCGCACCACCATGAAGAAGAACATGCTCATAGCCACAAAGAACATGTGCATCACCATGAAGAGGAGCATACCCACAGCCATGAGGAACATGACCACCATCATGAGCATCATCACACACATTCCCACAGAAGTATGGCTGAGATTGCGCATATCATCTCTCATCTTCAGGTATCAGACAGTGTGAAAGAGCATGCTACTGCTGTATATCGTCTGATTGCAGAAGCAGAGAGTCAGGTGCATGGCAGAGAAGTATCTGAGATTCATTTTCATGAGGTAGGAACGATGGATGCCATTGCGGATATTGTGGGAGTATGTATGCTGATAGAAGAGTTGCATCCGGATCGTATACTGGCTTCTCCAGTACATGTAGGTTCCGGTCAGGTAAGATGTGCCCATGGCATACTTCCGGTTCCAGCGCCGGCAACAGCATTGATGTTGAAGGATGTGCCGATCTATGGCGGTCAGATACAGGGTGAGCTGTGTACGCCGACAGGCGCAGCCTTGTTGAAGCATTTTGTAACAGAATTCGTACCTATGCCGGCTATGCAGGTAAAGCAGATTGGCTATGGTATGGGCAATAAGGATTTCGAGATGGCAAACTGTGTCAGAGTCCTTATGGGAGAGCAGCAGAATACAGAGGGTGAAATCTGTGAATTATCATGCAATATGGATGATATGACTGGTGAAGAAATTGCCTATGCCATGAATATGCTGCTGGAGCATGGCGCCAGAGAAGTATTTACCACAGCAGTAGGAATGAAGAAGAACAGACCGGGAATCCTTCTGACTTGTCTGTGTGATACAGCAAAAAGACAGGAGATGCTGGAGCTGATCTTCAAGCATACGACTACCATAGGAATCCGTGAGAAGAAAATACAGCGTTACATTTTGGACAGAAGAATAGAAGAGACACAGACACCCTATGGAATTGTACATACTAAAGTATCCGAAGGGTATGGAACCGTAAGACGTAAACCGGAGTATGAAGATCTTGCAAAGATAGCCGCACAGCAGGATAAAAGTCTGATGGAGATCAAGAAGAATCTCTAAACAGTTCAATTCAATAGGAGAAGTTAACATGGTACTGCATGATGAACAATATGAAGCATATATTCAGATACTGAAAGAAGAATTGATACCTGCATTTGGGTGTACAGAGCCGATTGCACTTGCTTACGCAGCTTCGATTGCCAGACAGGAGCTTGGGAAGAATCCCTCACAGGTGAGAGTAGAGGTAAGCGGCAATATTATAAAAAATGTAAAGAGCGTCATTGTACCCAATACAGGTGGAATGAATGGAATAGAAGCAGCGGTGGCAGCAGGAATCGTGGCTGGCAATCCAGAGAAGCAGCTGGAAGTCATTGCGGACATCAGACAGGAACAGATACAGGAAATAAGTGCTTTCCTTGAACAGACACCGATAAAGGTAGCACTGGCAGATTCAGAATACATATTTGACATTGGTGTCATTTTATATCATGGTGAAGAAACTGTTAAAGTCCGAATTGTAGGCGAGCATACCAATGTGGTGCTGATTGAGCATGATGGCCGCAGGCTTCTGGAGAAAGAGATTGCAGCAGACAGTATTGCTTCTTCCATGATGGACAGAAGTGTACTGAATATTCAGGATATTGTAACCTTTGCAGACATAGCAGATATAGAGGATGTAAAGCCCATACTGGATAGACAGATTGCATACAATATGGCAATTGCAGAGGAAGGAATCTGCAGCAATTATGGAGCCAATATTGGAAAAGTACTGCTTCATACCTATGGAGAGGATGTGAAGACCAAAGCCCGTGCTTATGCGGCAGCCGGCTCAGATGCCAGAATGAATGGCTGTTCCCTGCCGGTCATTATCTGTTCAGGAAGTGGTAATCAGGGTATTACGGCATCTGTCCCTGTCATTGTATATGCAAGGGAGCTGGGGATAGATCAGGACAGATTATACCGGGCATTGCTGGTATCTAATCTGGCTACCATCCATCAAAAGACAGGAATCGGAAGACTGTCCGCATACTGTGGTGCGATCAGTGCCGGCTGCGGCAGTGGAGCAGGGATTGCCTATCTGATGGGCGATGGATATGAAGTCATTGCACATACGCTGGTCAATTCGCTGGCGATTGTGTCAGGTATTATCTGTGATGGAGCGAAGGCTTCCTGTGCGGCGAAGATATCAACAGCAGTGGATGCCGGTCTTATGGGATATGCTATGTACAAGCAGGGGCAGCAGTTCCATGCAGGGGATGGTATTGTAGCAAAAGGAATAGAAGCCAACATTACTAATATTGGTCTACTTGCTAAAGAAGGCATGCGCGAGACAGATAAGGAAATTCTGACAATCATGACAGGGAAATAAAGGATTTGACAAAAGGAATTCCTGTTTGGTACTATAGTAATGAAAAACAGTAGTTTAAAACGCTCATAAAGAGCGTTTTTTTACGCAAACAGGTTTGATACAACTAATTGCGATTAGCAAAGAGAAGGAAAGGTTTGATATAACTATGATGATGGACAAACGTCTGCTTAATGTAGTCCCCGACAGTAAGAAGTACATCATGAGAAATGTACTTTGTCAGTGGGGCGCTCTGGCAGCTAATATTGTAATGATGTGGAATATAACGGCTCTTTTGGCAAGCTTGCTGGTGCCTGAACCGGTGAACAAGGTATGGGCTGTGATATGGATTGTACTGGCAGTTATTGTACGATATGTATGTACAATATTAAGCAGCCGCATGAGTTATTTATCTTCCAAAGCGGTCAAAAAGACACTTAGAGAGAAAATATATCAGAAGCTTCTGAGTCTGGGAGTCTCCTATAAAGAACAGGTAAAGACCTCAGAAATCGTGCAGGTGGCAGTAGAGGGTGTTGACCAGCTGGAGACTTATTTTGGTGCATATCTTCCACAGTTTTTCTATGCAATGATTGCACCTCTTACATTATTTGTTGTACTTTGCTTTGTGAATGTACCTTCTGCCATTGTGCTTTTGGTATGTGTGCCTATGATACCCATTGCGATTGCTGTGGTTCAGACCTGGGCGAAGAAGCTGTTATCAAAATACTGGGATCAGTATACAGCGCTTGGAGATACTTTCCTTGAGAATCTGCAGGGACTGACTACCTTGAAGATCTATCAGTCTGATGCATATAAAAATGAGCAGATGAATGCAGAGTCGGAGAAATTTCGCAAAATTACAATGAAAGTACTGACGATGCAGCTTAATTCCATTACGATCATGGATCTGGTGGCTTATGGTGGGGCTGCACTTGGCATGATTATGGCAGTGACGCAATATCGTGACTATCATATCTTTTTGCAGGGATGTCTGTTGATTATTGTTCTGTCAGCGGATTTCTTTATTCCCATGCGACAGCTTGGAAGCTTCTTTCATATTGCAATGAACGGCATGGCTGCCAGCGACAAGATCTTTAAGTTACTGGATATGCCGGAGCAGAATCAGGGAGAGCAGGAGATAGGTGAAGACTGTACAATTGTATGCAGTGAATTGTCTTTTGGCTATGAAGAGGATAAGGAAATCCTGCACAACATTTCCATGTCTTTTCCCAAGGGGAGCTTTACTGCCATTGTAGGTGAGAGCGGAAGTGGTAAGTCTACCATCGCAGGAATCCTGACAGGACACAACAGGCAATATAGAGGCAGTGTGACCATTGGTGGTATTTCATTGCCGGAGATAAAAGAAGCCTCACTGATGAAGAATGTGACATATGTCAGCCATAACAGTTATCTTTTCAAGGGAACAGTCCGTGATAATCTGCTGATGGGGAATCCACAGGCTTCGGATGAGGAATTGTGGAAAGCACTGGAGCAGGTGAAGCTGGCTGATTTTCTGCGTAATGAAAAGGGACTGGATACAGAATTAACAGAAAAGGCATCTAACCTGTCAGGCGGACAGTGTCAGCGTCTGGCTTTTGCAAGGGCATTGCTTCACGACAGCCCTGTGTATATATTTGATGAAGCGACTTCCAACATTGATGTGGAGAGCGAGAATGATATCATGAAGGAAATCTATCGTCTGGCGGCAGAGAAGACAGTAATATTGATATCTCACAGACTTGCTAATGTGGTTCATGCGGATAACATATATGTGTTGGAGCAGGGACAGTTAAAAGAAAGTGGTACTCATGAAATATTGCTATATAATAATAGTGCATATGAACAGCTGTGGAATGTACAGCAGAAGCTTGAAAATTTTGGTAAGGAGGAACAGGACTGATATGAACAGAAAAAGAAGCAATCTTGAAGTTATGATGAGACTGATCGGGCTTGTAAAACCTCTGACAGGCTATATGATACTGGCTATTTGCATGGGATTAATCGGTCATCTGTGCGCAGCGTTCCTTACTGTGCTTGCAGGATACGGGATTCTTCATATAATAGGTCTTTATGATGGGGTATTAGTGGTAATCTTTCTTATTATGGGCGCATGTGCACTGGTGAGAGGTATTCTGCGTTATGCGGAGCAGGCGTGCAATCATTTCATCGCCTTTAAATTACTGGCGTTGATTCGTGATAAGGTGTTTCAGGCACTGCGTAGACTCTGCCCAGCTAAATTAGAGGGAAAAGACAAGGGAGATCTGATTGCGGTCATTACATCAGATATTGAATTACTGGAAGTTTTTTATGCACATACTATATCTCCAAGTGCGATAGCATTGCTCTTTACGATAATTATGTGCGCTTATATCGGGCATTTTCACTGGATTCTTGGCGTGATTGCACTGTTTGCCTATATAACGGTAGGTATTGTAGTTCCTGTGATGATTTCCCGTGCCAATGGAGAGAACGGCATGCTGTTTCGAAAGGACTCTGGTGAGTTGAGCGGATTTGTCCTGGATAGTCTTCGTGGTCTGACAGAGACAATTCAGTATGATCAGGGAGAGAAGCGCCATGAGAAGATGAATCGGAAAACAGACATTCTTTCCGTCAGGGAAGAGCAGATGAAGTGGATTGCAGGCAGAAATCAGGCAATTACCAATACTGTGATACTTGCAGCAGACTTAATCATGCTATTTGCAGCAGTGATGTTATATCAGCAATATGAAGTTGGCTTTGCGGGAGTGATTCTTCCGGTGCTGGCACTGATGAGCTCTTTTGGACCGGTTGTTGCTCTGGCGGGGCTTGGAAGTACATTGCAGAATACCTTTGCAGCAGGCAACCGTGTACTGGATATTTTGGATGAGAAACCTGTAATAGAGGATATTACCGGATATGGAAATATAGATTTCGCAGGAGCAAAAGCCGAGGACGTTTCTTTTGCTTACGGAGATGAGACTATTTTACAGAATGTATCAGTAGAAATCCCACAAAAACAGATTATTGGTCTGATCGGAAGAAGCGGAAGCGGCAAATCCACACTGCTGAAACTGTTTATGCGTTTCTGGAAAACCAATCAGGGGCAGATTCTGTTATCAGATCATAATATCAATGAGATCAATACGGATAATCTGCGAAATATGGAAAGCTTCATGACACAGGAGACACATCTTTTCCATGACAGTATTGCCAATAATCTGCGTATTGCCAGGTTAGATGCAACACAGGAAGAACTGGAGGCAGCCTGTAGGAAAGCATCTATTCATGAGTTTATCATGTCACTTCCACAGGGATATGAAACTATGGTCGGAGAGCTGGGTGATACGCTCTCAGGAGGAGAGAAACAGCGAATCGGGCTTGCAAGGGCGTTTTTGCATGATGCACCTTTTATGCTGCTGGATGAGCCAACCAGCAATCTTGACAGCCTTAACGAAGCGGTGGTTTTGAAGTCTCTTCAGGAAGAACGGGAGGGCAAGACGGTAGTGCTGGTATCTCACAGAGAATCCACCATGCGTATAGCAGACAGGGTATATTCTGTGGAAAACGGGCGGATGAGCTGATGCAGAATGTGGATAATAAGAGAGAACGGGAGAAGGTAATGGTATCACAGATGATTGCCCTTTATTGCAGAGGTAATCATCATACCAGGAAGGGATTGTGTGAGGAATGTGCAAAACTGGAGGAATACGCCAGAATGCGCAGTGACAAATGTCCTTTTATGGAGACAAAGACCTTCTGCTCTAATTGTAAAGTGCATTGCTACCAGCCGCAGATGAGAGAGCAGATCAGACAGGTCATGCGCTATTCAGGACCAAGGATGCTGTTCCATCACCCGGTCATGGCAATTAGACACTTAATAGAAAGTCATAAAGAAAAATAGTGTGAAAAAACAGATGTATCTTATCTGAGATTATGTTATAATAAAATATAGGATTCAAAATAGAAATGGGTATTATCCGGACAAATGGATAATGTCCATTTTTGTACATATAGTGTAACTATTAATAGAAAGGTTTGAATATATTATATGAATAAGGAATATGCGATTGTAACAGATGGCTCATGTGACCTGCCTAAGGAGCTGTGTCAGGAGAAGGGAATTACGGTAGTTCCTTTCTATGTATCCTTTGATGGGGAGAAATATGAGAAAGAGATTGTAGAAATGCCAATCAGGCAATTCTATGAAGATATGGTAAATAACCCCAAGGTATTTCCCAAGTCTTCCATGCCGTCGGTGCAGGATTATATGGATGCCTTTATGCCAATTGTGCAGGAAGGCAAGGCAATTATCTGTATCTGTATTACAACGAAATTCAGTGGTTCCATGCAGTCTGCCCTGAATGCTAGAATGATGATATTGGAACAGCATCCTGATGCAGAGATCACAGTAATTGATGCAACGATCAATACAGTATTGCAGGGAATCTATGTATTGGAAGCACAGAAGATGAAAGAAGCAGGCGTGCCCTATGAACAGGTAGTAGAGGAACTTGAGACAATCAAATCTACAGGAAGAATCTTCTTTACCGTAGGTAATCTGGAATATTTACAGCATGGCGGAAGAATTGGCAAGGTAGCCAGTGTTGCAGGTTCTGTACTTGGAATCCGTCCATTGATCACCTTAAAGGAGGGGGAGATCTTCGCCTCAGGTATTGCCAGAGGCAGGAACCGTTCTCTGGATAAAGTACGTGAATTATTATTGCAGTATCTGGAAGAAGTGAATGCAGCAAAGGACTGTTCTGATTACAGTCTTGCAGTCGGCTTTGGCTATGATGCAGCAGAAGCGGAGGAATTCCAGGCAGCAGCAGTAGAGTTCCTGAATGGAAAAGGATACCAGGTGACGAAAGAGCAGTTTCCAATCTATCAGATCGGAGCTACGATCAGTGTGCACACAGGACCATATCCTCTGGGATTTGGTATCATTCGTAAAAATAAATATACAAAATAAATGATGACTGGCAGCATTTGAGGGGAGGATGAGCCATGATCGCATTGTTAAGTCGTATTTTTATCAAGAACAATAGCACATACACAGACCCGGTAGTAAGAAGAGCTTATGGACAGTTGACAGGTATTGTGGGAATTGTTCTGAATGTTCTGCTTTTTGCCGGAAAATATATGGCGGGGCTGCTTAGTGGTTCTGTATCGGTTATGGCGGATGCTTTCAATAACCTGTCTGATGCAGGCTCCAGCTTCATTACGCTTCTTGGATTCCATTTTGCTGGAAAAGAGCCGGATACGGAGCATCCTTTCGGTCATGGAAGGATTGAATATGTATCAGGTCTTGGAGTGTCTGTGCTGATTATCGTAATGGGAGCGGAGCTGTTTCGTTCTTCTTTGCAGAAGGTAATACACCCTGAAAACATGGAGGTCAATGCTGTAACAATAACAGTGCTGGTCGTATCTATCCTTGTGAAGGTTTATATGGCAGGCTATAATAAACGGTATGGTAAAAGAATAGATTCCACAGCGATGAAAGCAACTGCAACAGACAGTCTGAGTGACTGTATTGCAACCAGTGTAGTATTGTTGTCCATGCTGCTGTACAGTATTGGCGGTATTAATCTGGATGGATGGTCAGGTCTTGTTGTGGCTGTCTTTATCCTAATGGCAGGTGTGACCTCTGCCAGAGATACATTAAGTCCTTTGCTTGGAGAAGCACCGGACATGGAATTCGTCCATGATATCGAGAATACTGTGAAGTCACATCCTATGGTAGCAGGTGTCCACGACATGGTAATCCATAATTATGGTCCGGGCAGAATCATGGTATCACTTCATGCAGAAGTGCCCGGCAATCTGGATATTTATACCATACATGATGAGATTGATCTGATAGAGAGAGAGCTCAAATCAAAATATCATTGTGAAGTGGTTATCCATATGGATCCTATTGCAGTAGATGATAAGAAGGTCATGGGACTCCGCAAGGAAGTAGAGGCACTTGTGAAACAGATGGATGAACTGTTGTCTATTCATGATTTCAGAATGGTAGAGGGACCTACCCATACTAATCTGATTTTTGACGTAGTAGTACCACAGGGGTACCCTAAGTCGGATCAGGAAGTGTCAGATGAAATTTCTGAAATGATAGAGACAAAATGGACTAATTACCACGCTGTGATTAAGATGGAAAAAAGGTACATATAACAAGAAATATCAATATAAATGATTAAATTTAATCATTTAATTTTACAACTTGCTGTGCTAAGATAGCAGCATAGAAGAAAGGTGAGGAGAAATATGAAGGGATATGACAAGTATGAGCGTGCATATTTTATGCCGCCTGTATGTACCTATGACTGGGTCAAGAAAGATTATGTAGATAAAGCACCTATCTGGTGTTCTGTAGATTTAAGAGATGGCAATCAGGCTCTGATTGAGCCCATGAGCCTGGATGAGAAGCTGGAGTTCTTCCAGATGCTGGTAGATATCGGATTCAAGGAAATCGAAGTAGGATTCCCCGCAGCATCAGAGACAGAGTATAACTTCATGAGAGCTCTCATCGAGAAGAATATGATTCCTGAGGATGTGACAGTACAGGTACTGACACAGGCAAGAGAGCATATTATCAAGAAGACTTTTGAGGCAGTCAAGGGAGCACCTCATGCAGTCATTCATTTATACAATTCAACATCCGTAGCACAGCGTGAGCAGGTATTCAAGAAAAGTAAGGAAGAGGTTAAGCAGATTGCGGTTGATGGAGCGAAGCTTCTGAATGAACTGGCATCTGAAACAGAGGGTAATTTCTCTTTTGAGTACAGCCCTGAGAGCTTCCCTGGAACAGAAGTAGACTATGCCGTAGAGGTGTGCAATGCAGTTCTTGATGTATGGCAGCCCAAGCCTGAGAATAAGGTTATTATCAATATTCCTACCACAGTAGAGATTGCAATGCCTCATGTATTTGCAACCCAGGTAGAATATATCAGCAAGAATCTGAAATATCGTGAAGCAGTGACTTTGAGCCTGCATCCTCATAATGACAGAGGAAGCGGTGTCAGTGATGCAGAACTGGGATTGTTGGCAGGTGCTGACCGTATCGAAGGTACACTGTTTGGCAATGGTGAGAGAACAGGTAATGTAGATATCATTACACTTGCCATGAATATGTTCTCCCACGGTGTAGATCCACAGCTGGACTTCTCCAATATTCCTGCAATCCGCGAGAAATATGAGAGATTCACCAGAATGCATGTATATGAGCGTCAGCCTTATGCAGGTGACCTGGTATTCTCCGCATTCTCCGGTTCTCATCAGGATGCAATTGCCAAGGGTATGGCGTGGAGAGAAGACAAGAAGCTGTATAAGTGGTCAGTTCCTTATCTGCCGGTTGATCCTATGGATGTGGGAAGAACTTATGAGTCCGATGTTATCCGAATTAACAGCCAGTCCGGTAAGGGTGGTGTGAACTATATCCTGAAGCAGAACTTCGGTATTTCTCTTCCAGAGAAGATGCGTGAAGAATTCGGTTATCTGGTAAAGCATGTATCAGATCAGGAGCACAAGGAATTAACACCTCAGTGGGTATATGAGATTTTTGAGGATAAATATGTCACAAGACAGCCTTACTTCCAGATTCCGGAATGCCATTTCAAGCAGATCAATGGTATTATGGCAGAATCTACGATTGTACAGGATAATCAGATACATACTGTTGAAGCCAATGGTAATGGACGTCTTGATGCAGTATCCAATACGATTAAACAATATTTTGGAATCAGCTATGAATTATCCGTATATGAAGAGCATGCTCTTTCCAAAGGGTCTTCTTCCAAGGCAATGTCCTATGTGGGAATTACCTGTCAGGGCAAGATGTATTGGGGCGTAGGTATTGATGACGATATTATCAAGTCATCCATCAATGCACTGGTCGTTGCAGTGAACCAGCTGCCTGAGATTCAGGTAAAGGACACTGTGCAGGATGAACGTCTCATAGCCATGCAGAATTACATACAGGCTAACTACCAGACCGTGACACTGGAAGATATGGCAGAACAGTTCCATTTATCTGAGCCGTATATTTCCAAGTATATCAAGGATAAGTCCGGTAAGACCTTTGGTGATTTCGTACAGGGAATTCGTATGAAAAAGGCAAGAACATTACTGAAGAACAGTAATATGACAGTAGAGAATATTGCATATACAGTGGGCTATCAGAATGTAGAGCATTTTAACAGACTCTTTAAGAAGAAATATAACATGACACCGATTCAGTACAGAAACTGCGGTCAGAACTAAAAGAAAGCAGATACCTCTTCAAAGGAAAGGGTATCTGCTTTTTTGCACCTAAGTGGACTATTGTGTTGGTTCCTGGGGATTATCCTTTCTAATCTCATCTAACAGATGCTTCATGTTACGTTCCATCTGTGACAGCTCCTCAGAATAATATTGAAATGCTTCGGCTGTTTCTTCCGGAGTCTCCCCCTTGTAGCAGATGCGGTGTTCCATACTTGCCCACAGATCCATGGATAAAGTACGGAACTGAATCTCCACAGGGTAGTATTGCATACCCTCAATTCTGTATACAGGGACGCCGAGCACCATATGGTAGCTTTTATATCCGCTGGCTTTGGGATTGGTGATATAGTCACTCTCCTTCAGAATCAACAGATCTGTCTGGGTTCTGACCAGAGACAGAATACTGTAGATATCTTCAATGAAATAACAGATCACACGGATTCCTGCAATGTCTGTCAGATTCTCCTTGGCAGAGATTGCGGAGACAGGAAGCTCTCTGTGAATGAGTTTCTTTTCTATGCTTTTGCGGCTTTTGATACGTGCCTGAACATTATGTATCGGGTAGTCGCGGTATTTCTTACGATAATCTTCGTTTAGACCATTGATTCTTACTTCAAGGCGTGTCATGGCTTCACGGTAAGGTTCTACGAGCTGATCGTATTCTTCCTGAGGAATTTTGACATGCTTTGATTCTATGGTTTCAGACAAAATAATAAACCTCCTATGGCTGTCTTATTGTACTGTGACAGCACACTTACATCACATCTATAATATACCGTAATTACCAGTTCAAAGCAATAAATAGTGTGTATTTTTAACAAAAAATTAAAGAAATATATGCTTAAATTGTGAAAAATATTCTATTGGAAAAACCATGAAAGGTGTTACTGTTCACTCGTACCTCGTTCCAGCAACAATTTATGCACACAAAATCAATTGCATTGATTTTGGCGCATGCAAACTCGTGATTTTCATGCATAATCTGCATGAAAACACTTCGCGGCATACTACCTGTGTACAGTAACTGAAAGGTCAATAATGCATAGAAATCTCATTTTAGAGACTTTGTTTTACATGGAAACCATGTTATACTTAGGGTGGTAAGGGCATGCGCTGCCAGCCCGATGATTATGTGAAAAACAGCGCAGAAATGGAGATTACTATGAAGATCGCATTAATTAACGAGAACAGCCAGGCTGCTAAGAATGCAATGGTATGTGAGACATTAAAGAAGGTCGTAGAACCTATGGGACATGAAGTATTCAATTATGGAATGTATTCCGCAGAGGACGAACACCAGCTTACTTATGTACAGAATGGTATTCTTGCAGCAGTTTTATTAAATTCAGGTGCAGCAGATTTTGTTATTACAGGATGTGGTACAGGTGAAGGCGCTATGCTTGCATGCAACGCATTCCCTAAGGTACTTTGCGGACATGTTGAGTCCCCTCTTGATGCATATCTGTTCTCTCAGGTAAATGATGGAAACTGTGTAGCTCTGCCTTTTGCTGAGAATTTCGGATGGGGCGGCGAGCTGAATCTGGAATACATCTTTGAGAAGTTATTCTGCACACCGGGCGGTGGCGGATATCCTAAGGAAAGAGTTGTTCCTGAACAGCGTAACAAGAAGATTCTGGATGCGGTAAAGGAAATCACACATAATGATCTGTGCGATATTCTTCCAAAGCTTGACAGAGAGCTTGTAAAGGGCGCTCTGAGCGGAGAGAAGTTCAGCGAATATTTCTTTGCTAACTGCAAGTGTGACAAGATTGCAGCAGTTGTAAAAGAGATTCTTGCATAGGGGATAAACTATGTTACTGGATAAAGTATATTATACGGTGGCAAGGCTGGATGGAGACTATGCCTATCTGAGCAGAGAGGATAATCCGGATGAAGAGCCAAAATGTGTGGCAAGAGCACTGCTTCCCGCAGAAATTACGGAAAACAGTCGTCTGTTATACGAAATGATGGAGTACAGCCTTGTATAAAATGTATAGGAACGAAAAAGGGCAGTCTGACTTAGGCCGGGCTGCATTTTTCATATTATTTATTGATATAAACGTATTGACTTAATTCTTATTCGTATTTATAATTTGCTTATTAAAAGCGTTAAAGCGTTTATGCGTTAAAGCGCATATGCGAAAGGGAATGGAGGAATATGTTATGAAAAAATTGAACAAGTTCATGTCTGTTGCCATGTCAGCAGCTATGGTTATGTCACTGGCTGCATGCGGAAGTACAACAGAGGAGTCTGCAGCCCCTGCAGACACAGCAACAGAAACCAAGACAGAGACGAAAACTGAAACTAAAACAGAAACAGCAGCAACGGATTCTGATAAGGTATATCAGATTGGTATTTTGCAGCAGTTGGAGCATCCGGCTCTGGATGCAGCCAGTGAAGGCTTTGAGGCAGCCCTGACAGAACTGCTTGGAGCCGATCATGTGAAGTTCGACTTACAGAATGCCCAGGGTGAGCAGGCTAACTGTGCAACCATCAGTAATAATTTCGTAGCAGGCAATTATGATTTGATTCTTGCTAATGCAACAACAGCTCTGCAGTGTGCAGGCGCTGCAACCAGTACAATTCCTATTCTGGGTACATCTATTACGGACTATGCAACAGCTCTGGAAATTGATGACTGGACAGGTGCTACAGGTAGAAATATCTCTGGTACATCGGATCTGGCTCCAATTGCAGAACAGGAGAAGATGCTGGAAGAGCTTTTCCCGGATGCCAAGACAGTTGGTATTCTGTACTGTTCAGCAGAGCCTAACTCCAAGTATCAGGCTGCAGAGTTCGAGAAGGCACTGGATGCAGACAATATTTCTTACAAAGAATATACAGCGGCTGATTCCAATGATATTGCATCTGTCGTACAGACAGCGGTTACAGAAGTAGATGTGATCTATATTCCTACAGATAATACAATGGCAGGTAATACAGAGACAATCAACAACATCACACTTCCAGCAGGAATCCCTGTTATTGCAGGTGAGGAAGGTATCTGTAAGGGCTGTGGGATTGCAACACTTTCCATCAGCTACTATGATATCGGATACAAGGCTGGTGAGATGGCATATGATATTCTTGTAAATGGCGCAGATATTACAACAATGAATATTGAATATGCACCTCAGGTAACGAAGGAATACAATGCTTCTATCGCAGAACAGCTTGGTGTTACAATTCCTGACGGATATACAGCGATCGCAGCAGAATAAAAAATTAAAACAGAAGTGCTAAAATGGGAGAGTTTCCTTCGGGAAGCTCTCTATGCTTCAAAAGGGAGGGTTTCATTTGCTTTTAACAGCATATTTATCATCATTAAATCCGGCGGCATTATTCCGTTCACTGCCGGGGTCCTGCGCACAGGGGTTAATATGGGGCTTACTGGCGTTAGGCGTGTATATTACTTATAAATTACTGGATTTTGCAGATCTGTCAGTAGATGGCTCACTGGCAACAGGCGGCGCAGTTGCGGTCATGTTGATCCGTGGCGGGATGAATCCGTGGCTGGCTTTGATTTTTGCTTTTCTGGCTGGTATGGCAGCCGGTTTTGTAACGGGTATTTTACATACTGCGTTAGGGATTCCTGGGATTCTGGCAAGTATTCTTACCCAGATTTCTCTGTATTCTATTAATCTGAATATTATGGGCTGTTCCAATCAGGCAGTCAGTGTGGATAAATATAATCTGGTAGTATCACTTCGTTACGTGTCAGATTCTACAGCAACCAAGATTCGTGTCTTTACGACCTGTATCTTATTCTGTGTCGTAGTAGTAGCAATCCTGTACTGGTATTTTGGAACAGAGCAGGGCCATGCAATCCGTGCAACCGGATGTAACAAGCAGATGGCAAGGGCACAGGGTATCAATACAGACTTCCATACAGTACTTGCACTGATGATTTCCAATGGACTGGTAGGACTTGCAGGTGGACTTTATGCACAGTATCAGGGCGCAGCAGATGTCAATATGGGGCGTGGAGCCATTGTAATTGGACTTGCAGCCGTTATTATTGGTGAAGTTCTGTTTGGCAAGCTCACAGCCGGTAAGAAAATGGCTTTTGCATGGACATTATTCTCGGTCATTGCAGGCGCGATCATCTATTATCTCGTATTGAGCATTGTATTATGGCTGAAATTCCCGTCCGATGACCTGAAACTGTTCTCAGCTATCGTGGTAGCCATTTTCCTGGCGATTCCGTATCTGAAGGAAAACAGTAAAAAGAAAGCAGGTGCGAAATAATGGCAGAGATGTTAAGAATTGAAGACGTATATAAGACATTTAATGCAGGAACAATTAATGAGAAAAAGGCATTATGCGGTGTTAATCTGACTCTGGAAGAGGGAGAATTCGTAACGGTGATCGGTGGTAATGGAGCCGGTAAATCCACAACACTGAATGCAGTGGCAGGTGTATGGCCGGTAGATTCTGGAAGAATCTATATAGGCGGCGATGATGTGACCAGACTTTCAGAGTATAAGAGGGCAAAGTACCTTGGTCGTGTATTTCAGGACCCTATGACAGGAACTGCAACAACAATGTCAATTGAAGAGAATATGGCGATTGCTGCCAGACGTGGTAAGACCAGAAGATTGACCTGGGGCATTACCAAGGCAGAGAGGGATACTTATAGAGAGATGCTTAAAACACTCAATCTTGGACTGGAAGACAGACTGACCAGCAAGGTTGGTCTGCTCTCAGGTGGGCAAAGACAGGCAATCACTCTGCTGATGGCATCTATTCAGAAGCCAAAGCTTCTTTTACTGGATGAGCATACGGCAGCGCTGGACCCTAAGACAGCAGCGAAGGTGTTGGAGATATCGGATAAGATTATTGCAGAGAATCATCTGACGGCAATGATGGTCACACACAATATGCGGGATGCCATTGCCCATGGCAATCGTCTGATTATGATGCATGAGGGCAAAGTCATCCTGAATATTGCTGGAGAAGAGAAGAAGAAACTTACAGTAGAAGACCTTCTTCATCAGTTTGAGCGTGTCAGCGGCGAAGAATTTGCCAATGATAAGGCATTATTATCATAGAGCCGGTTACTTATTTGCATAATTTAAAAGCAGTACAAGTATCAGCATATGTACCGGATAAAACGCATAGCAGATATACTGGAATGCCTTGCTATGATATCCTTGACGTCCGCGGTACAGCCAGATAGGAATCAGTGCCAGCAATGCAAGCCCCTGTTGGCAGAGTTCCATATCCATTCCGAATAACCGGATTGGATACATCAGTCCGCCCAGCATTTTTACATTTATCCAGTAAAGTGCAAGTATCTGGCCTGCCAGACACCACCATTTCCGGCCTCTGAAAAAATAAAAAATAAATACAGTGAGTACACCGGCACCGTAGTAATCTACCATGCCTAAAGTTCCAAGCACACTTCCCAAAATCACAACCACCACAGAAACCGTCACATAAGCCCAGGGCTTTTGCTTTTTGTGAACGGTCTCCATCAGATGGATTCCTGACAGACCAAGCAGGAATGTCCAGATTACATTTTGGTGAACAGGATAAAACCATGTTCCGCCATACATCAGATCAAATGGTATTTCTGACAGAAGTGCGAACACCAGTAACCGCTGTGCATATTTTTTGAAGCTATGAGTATGAAAATACCCCTCTACTGCCATAAATGCAAAAATAGGGAATGCCACCCTTCCAACACAGGTCAGCCAGTCCTGCGCCGGGAGAAGAGTAGCCCAGAGATGGTCCATCAGCATAAACAGCATGGCTATAATATGAAGTGCTGCTGTGCTGATATCACGGTACCTTGATTTGGCTGAAGATACGTTTGTTTTGTTTGCTATCATATTTTCACTCCTTTTTCAAAAATGTGTAAAAACCTTGGGATACACTGGTGTACTGTATCATTGACTTTCAGCTAAATAACGCAGGATAAATTTTCAGTCTGCAAGGCGGAGGAATGAGGCGTAGCGGTGGCTACGTCGATTGACGACAACGCAGCAGATGAAAACTTATACAAGTTATTTGG
>OCPP01000771.1_pt1 | contig 20801 bp, 12 predicted proteins | sample 1538211 | NCBI WGS metagenome assembly OCPP01 (sample SAMEA2580193, study PRJEB22360) | human gut metagenome | biome: human gut; feature: human-associated habitat; material: faeces | place: Denmark | collected 2008/2010
CACTTCCAGCACTCGCGCTTGCCCAGTACCAGATATATATACGGTGCGGAGGGGTCGGATCGGTCTACGCCGGGCAGCCACTCGGCAAAGGGCTCGGGATTAACGCCGCTGGGCACATACCAGATCTTTTTGGTCCGGTCCCATTTGGCGCCCAGCGCCTTGGCTTCTTCTTTTTGCGAAAAGGGGACATCGAGCTCGGTGCGCATAGCGGCTCCTTGGTGCGCGGGTGCAGGTGGCTCAAGGATACCGCAGGGCGTGGACGTCGTAGCGTTTGGCCGAGAAGTCGCTGTGCGGGCTGGTTGGTTGTGGCGTTGGGCAAATTGGCAAAGTAAATGGCCAGCTTTTGGTCGGCTGGCGGCAACCTTGCCGAGAGCTTGACGGATTGCGGTTTAGACGTCGGTGAATGAACACTTGGGGATGCGAAGCGGCAAAATAACCGCGGGTATTTGCCAAAACTCAAAAAGGAGCGCCATCTGTTGCTCGTGCACATCAAGCGAATTTATATTCGTGATGGATATCAAAGTTATTGTTGATGTTGGGGCATTGAATTTGTTTGGCAGCCATTCGTCAGGTGAATTGATGTTACGTTGCGATGACGGTTGGAGCTGCCAGCGGATTTGGCGACATAAAACAAAACAGCCCAGAGACATAGCCTCTGAGCTGCGAACATTTGGTGGGCGTTAGAAGATTTGAACTTCTGACCTCTTCCGTGTCAGGGAAGCGCTCTCCCCCTGAGCTAAACGCCCGATCAAGGGTGCGCGAATGCGCAGGGAATAATATAGCGGAGCCAGGACCTGGTGGCAAGAGCATTTTTAAAAATCGTTAGCTTGTGGAGTAGGGCTCCGCGTCGATCTTGTCTTTTTTAAGAGCTCGTAGCCGTGGACCGCTTGATGCATAATGCGTTAGTCGATACGTCATGGAGTCGTGGACGAACGTCATTGACGGATTTGTCTTACCGATAAACGGCCAAGCTGTTAGCTTGCATCCATACCGTGGTAAGGTAAGCCGAATTGTTTCCAGATTGTTTCGGGGGAGTGGAATGAGCAGAGAGCGCGCTGAGCAGCTCGAAAACGCAAAAGCTTCGGTGCCTATGACCGACATTTCGAACGTTGAGGTGCCCGAAGGTACCGATGAGTTCAGTCGCAGCATTCGTCGCGCGTGGCGTGGACGTCTCAATAATGCCTCGACGCGCAAGATGATAACGGGCGTTCTGGCTACGCTGATGGGCGGTTCATTTTGGGGCTTCTCGGGCACCAGCGCGAGCTTTCTGTTCGATACCTACCACGTCGACACCCTGTGGCTTATGAGCGTTCGCCAGATTCTCGCCGGCCTGCTCTTTATGGCTGGGGGTGTCACGCGCGACCGCGAGCGCCTCGTCAAGCTCTGGACCACGCCCGCCGATCGCAAACAGCTGCTGTTCTTTACCGCCTTTGGTCTGCTGTTCAACCAGTTCTGCTATCTTTCGGCCGTGCGCCTGACCAACGCCGGAACGGCGACGGTGCTTCAATGCCTGCAGCTGGTCATCATCATGGGCTATACCTGCGTGGTCGATCGCCGCATGCCGCGCGTGCGCGAGGCGGTCGGCATCGGCTTGGCCCTCGGCGGCACCTTTTTAATCGCTACCGGCGGGGACCCCACCAGTTTGAGCATCTCGCCGCTCGGCTTGATCGCGGGTCTCATGTGCGCGGTCAGCGCTACGTGCATGGCGGTGATTCCCGCCAAGATCCTGCCCGAATACGGCAGTCCCATCGTTACAGGCTCTGCCATGCTCACGGCTGGTGTGGTCTCGTGCATCTTCGTACAGCCCTGGGCGCATATGCCGGCGCTCGACGCTGCCGGTATCGAGGCGCTCGCGGTGTTCGTGGTCATCGGTTCGTTTTTTGCCTACATGCTGTATATGCAGGGCGTTAAGGACATCGGCTCCGGGCGGGGGGGCCTCCTCGGAACCGTGGAGCCGGTTTCGGCGACCATCACCAGCGCCGTTATGCTGGGCACGGTATTTTTGCCGACCGACCTTATCGGCTTTGCCATGATCATCGTGATGATGTTCCTTACGGTGTAGCTGGCGCCGTCAAGACAGATAAGGTGTTGCGCCACATTTTCGCCAATTGATGTCCGTGTCTGGAGTTTAGCTGTCGATGCCCAATATGCCATAAACTAGTAACGTTATGGACTTTTTCATTGCGACTCAATTGCGAGGATTTCTTTATGGCTGGTAATCACTTTAAGGGCAGCGACAGCGGCCGTCCTGCGGTTCCGCCGCGTTCGAACGGGACTGGAAAAGCTGGCATGCCGAGCGGAGCTGGTCAGAACAGTGCCGGTAAGCGCACGTCCCCGGACGAGACGGCGATGTTTACCGCTCTGTATGAGCAGTCTCAGAAGGCCAAAAAGACCGGTCGAGCAAGAGGGAATGTCTTTGCGGGCGGTGCGACCCCCACGTCGCAGCCGAGCGGGGCTCCTTCGACACCTGCGAACAACGCAGGCACTGCCAACGCCGCGAATGCCGCCGACAACATTAATGCCGGCAATGCCGCCAACAATACTCCCTCTGCCGGTGACGCGGGGCTTACGGGCAACCTTGGTACGATCTATACGGGTGCCTCTGAGACCGGCACGTTCGCCCGTTTGGAAGATAACGGTGCCGAGTTTAAGGGCTCCGGTTCCAAGGAAGATTATTACGATTTTGGCCTGAACTACGGCAACGACGCTTCGTCGAGTTCAACCTCGGACGGTCTGGTCCGTCATCGCCATCGCAAGGGCGAGCGCAAGAAGCGTCACACTGGCGCCGTTGTCGCCGCCGTTGTCGCGGTGCTTCTTGTTGCGCTTGGTGCGAGTGGCTTTATGCTGCTCAACTCGGCAAAGACCGTGAAGAGCGAAGCGAAGGAGGCTGTCGAGATTGTCGGCGGCCTTAAGGACAAGGTCACGTCGGGCGATTTTTCGACGCTGCCCGACGATGCGAAGAAGATCGACGAGCTCTGCAATAACATGAAGGCGGAGACCTCGAGCCCGCTGTGGACGGCGGCTTCGTTTATTCCGGTGTACGGCAGCGACATCAACGCGGCCCGTACCATGATCGATGCCTTGTCCGATGTCTCGAGCAATGCGCTGGTCCCCATGGCCGACAACCTTTCGCAGACAACACCCGGCAAGCTGTTCCAGGATGGAATGATCAACGTCTCTGCGCTGCAGGCGGTCGCCGATTCGCTTTCCAGCAGCTCGAAGGTGTTCAAGAGCGCCAACGAAAAGATCCAGGGTATTGGCGACACGCATATTTCCCAGGTGACCGAGCTGGTCGATAAGGCCAAGGATGGCTTTGCTACCCTCAGCGGCGCGGTTGACGCGGCGGAGAAGGTCGCCCCTGTCCTTCCCCAGATGCTCGGCGCCAACGGCCAGACGCGCAACTACCTGGTGTACGCCATGAATAATGTCGAGATTCGTGCCTGCGGCGGCTTTGGCGGCTCGCAGGGTCTGATTTCGGTTACCGATGGCCAGATGTCGATCGGCGATTTTGTTGCTTGCATCGCCCGTAGCAAGGACGAGGCGGTCGAGAGTGTCGACGAGGAAGATGAGACACTGTTTGGCGATCACAGTAACCTATATATCTCGGGTAACACCTATTCGCCTGACTGGCCCCGCAACTCGCAGCGTGTCGCTGCCCTGTGGAAGTCCGAGTATGGCCAAGATGTTGACGGCGTCATCGGCATCGATCCGGTGTTCCTGCAGTATATGCTGGGCCTTGTCGGCAATGTCTCGCTACCCGATGGCACGGTTGTCGACGGCACCAATGCGGCCAAGGTTCTCATGCACGATGTGTACTGGAATTATCCGGTCGAGGAGTCAGATGGTATCTTCGCCTCCGTTGCCAGTGCCGCTTTCGGCAAGATTCTCGGCGGCATCGGCGATGTCGATGTTACGAAGCTCGTTAGCGCCGTTGAGCGCGGTGCCGAAGAGGGCCGCCTGATCGCGTGGATGAAAAACGACGACGAGCAGAACGCTATCAAGGAAATGAACATCGACGCCTCGCTGCCCGATCCGGACGATCCGAGCGAAGATCCCGTTGCCGGTGTCTACTTTAACAACCTGAGCTTCTCCAAGCTCGATTGGTACCTCAACGCCGATACGCAGATTGGCCAGGGCGTCAAGAATGGCGACGGCACGTGCTCTTATCGCATCACCGTTACCCTGGCGAACATTATGACGCAGGAAGAGGCCGGCAAGCTGCCCGACTACGTTGCAGCGAGCGCGCCCGATGCCGCGCGTGATGACGAGCGCCTGTATGTTTCGGTGTTTGCACCAACGGGCGGAAACATTTCAGACCTTACCGTTGAGGGAACCCAGTTTGGGCTTGGCGCTTTCACTTGGCATGGTATTCCCTTCTATACGGGAACCGTTGACTTGCACGCGGGTGAGACGACGACGATCACCTATACGCTGACTACGTCGGCCGAGGCGGGAGACAAGCCGCTTACACTGCGCCAGACTCCCACGTGCCAGGCGGCTCGCGACAGCGCTTCGGCGTAGGGTTTTTCTGATAATCCAGATAATCGAGTACCATTTTGGGGCGGACAGATAATCTGTTCGCCCCATTTTATAAGGAGAGTGCATGAAGTACTTTGGCACCGACGGCTTTCGCGGCGAGGCCAACGTTGGGCTGACGGTAGAGCACGCCTATAAGATCGGTCGTTTTGTGGGCTGGTATTACGGCGCCAATCGCGAGCGCAAGGCGCGCGTCATCGTGGGCAAGGACACACGTCGTTCGAGCTATATGTTCGAGGCAGCGCTGGTGAGTGGCTTGGTCGCGAGCGGCGCGGACGCCTATATGCTGCACGTGATCCCCACGCCGGGCGTAGCGCATCAGACCGTGGAAGGCTGCTTCGATTGCGGCATCATGATCAGCGCGAGCCACAACCCGTTTTGCGATAACGGCATTAAGCTCGTCAATAGCGACGGTTTTAAGATGGACGAGGACGTACTGGAGCTCATCGAGGACTACGTCGATGGCAAGAGCGAGGTGCCGCTGGCCACGGGCAACCACATCGGCGCCACGGTGGACTACATGCAGGGCCGCAACCGCTACATTGCCTCGCTCATCGCCAGCGCGAACTTTTCGCTGCAGGGCGTCAAGATCGGCATCGACTGCGCCAACGGCTCGGTGGCCAAGCCGGTGTTCGACGCGCTGGGCGCCGACGTGCGCGTGATCAATGCCGCGCCCGATGGCTTTAACATTAACGTCGACTGCGGCTCCACGCATATGGAGCGCCTGCAGCGCCACGTGGTGGAGCAGGGCTTGGACGTGGGCTTTGCCTATGACGGCGATGCCGACCGCTGCCTGGCCGTGGACGAGCGCGGCCGCGTGGTCGATGGCGACCAGATCCTGTACGTGTGCGGCGTGTACCTGAACAAGCACGGTCGCCTTTCGGGCGGTACCGTGGTTCCGACGATTGCCAGCAACTTTGGCCTGATCAAGTCGTTGGAGCTTGCCGGCCTAAGTGCCGTGACCAGCGGTGTGGGCGACCGTCACGTGTATGCCAAGATGCGCGAGGGCGGTTACAGCCTGGGCGGCGAGCAGACGGGCCATACGATCTTTGGCGATATCGAGCGCACGGGCGACGGCATTATGACCTCGCTGCGCGTGATGGAAGTGATCCGCGCCGAGCGACCGTGCTTGGGGGCCGGGAGCCGCTCCCGCAGCTCACGGCTCCGTGCAAGCTGCTACCGCAGGCGCAGGTGGCCGTGCGCGTGGCGGACAAGGACGCCGCGCTCGAGAACATGGGCGTGCAGAACGCCATCGCCGAGGCCGAGGCTGCGCTGGCAGGCGAGGGCCGCGTGCTCGTACGCAAGAGCGGAACCGAGTCGGTTATCCGCGTGCTGGCCGAGGCGCCCGACCAAGCATCCGCCGATGCCGCCATGAAGCGCATCGCCAACGCACTCGAGGCTCTGTAGTTACGCGGTTTTACCAAACCGCGTAACTGCTCGACGCTGCAAACGCCCCTAAGCGGCAATCTGACGTTCAATTTCAAGGGCGCGACCAGAAGGTCAGCGCCCTTTCATTTCACGTCACCTTGCTCGCTTAGGGTCGTTTTCGCTGACGTTGCCAAGACATTGGCGTCAACATAGTTGGCGTTGGCGACGGCGTGCTGGTCAATCCTTACAGCTCGTACAGTGTGGTGAACTTGTCCTGCAGGTAGCTGCAGTAGTAGCGGACGTCAAAGGCCATGCCGCAGGCGCCCTTGATGAGTTCCGGCGCGTCTTTGGCGCGGCCCCACTGCCAAATGTGCTCGCCCAGCCAGGCGCGGACGGGCGCCAGATCGCCGCTCGCGCAGGCACCGGTAAGGTCGACGCCGTCGCGGCACATGGCCGGCACAAACATGGCATCGTAGGCGCTACCCAGCGCATACGTGGGGAAGTAGCCAAACGAACCGCCGCTCCAATGCGTATCCTGCAGGCAGCCGTGCGTGTCGTCGGGAACGGGAATGCCCAGGTACTCGTCCATAAAGCGGTTCCAAAGCGCGGGGATGTCCTTGGCCGCAGCCTCGCCGGCAAACAGCATACGCTCAATCTGGTAGCGCACCATAATATGCAGCGGATAGGTGAGCTCGTCGGCCTCGGTGCGGATCAACGACGGCTGCGCGATGTTCACGGCGCGGTAGAGCGTGTCTTCGTCGACGTCGCCGTAGACCTCGGGCGCGTGACGACGCAGCACCTCGAGCAGCGGGCCCATAAAGGCGCGGCTGCGACCCACGGTGTTCTCGAAAAAGCGGCTCTGGCTCTCGTGGATGCCCATGGAGGTGCCGCCCTCCAGGCAGGTGCGCGCGTAGGCGGGATTGACGCCCAGCTCGTACATGGTGTGCCCCGCCTCGTGGATGATGCTGTAGACGTTGGAGATGCAGTCGTCCTCGTAGATGTGCGTCGCGATGCGCGCATCACCCACGGCAAAGCCCTCGCTAAACGGATGCTCGGTAAAGGCAAGCGTGGTGTCGTCCAGGTCCAGGCCGACAAGCTTCATAAGGTCGAAGCTCATGGCGCGCTGGGCAGCCTCGGGCACGTGGGCGTGCAAAAAGTCGGCAGCCGGCTGCTGGCCGCGCTCGCCGATGGCGTGCACGAGCGGCACGACCGTGGCCTTGACCTCGTCGCAAAACGCGTCGAAGCTCTTGGCGGAAAGGCCGCGCTCGTACTGGTCGAGCCAAACGTCGTATGGATCGCGCTTGGGGTCCATGAGCTCGGCCTGATGCTTAAGTTGGGCGACGATTCTATCCACATAGGTCTCAAAGCTCGCCCAGTCGTTGGCTGCCTTGGCCTTGCGCCACACGGCGTCCGCCTCGCAGGTGAGCCTGGTCCAGGCCTCGGCTTCTTCGGTGGGGATGGCACTGGCCTCACGTTGATCGCGGCCGAGCACACGGATCTCGTCGAGCAGCTGAGGGTCGTCGATTTTGCCGCCGGCGACGGTCTCGCGCGCTAACGAGCGTACGAGCTCAACGGACTTCTCGCTGGTCAGCAGCTTGTGATGCTCGCCGGCAAGCGTGCCCATGGCGTCGGCACGCGCTGCTGCGCCGTTGGCGGGGGCAATGGTCGCGCCGTCAAACTCGGCAATCTTGAGCAGGTACTCACGAGTCCACAGCTTGCCTTCGAGCTTGCGGAATTTTTTGACGGCCTTATCGACCTTCATGCCTTTGGATGTCTTGCCCGCTGCAGGCTCGGCCTTCTTATCGAGTTTCTTTCCCATACCATATCCTTGATCTCGTGAGCCGAGCGCTTCGGGTGGGCGCGCGGCCAGTTTGCACAGCTACCTGCCTTGTACCCAGTGCGAACAAAACGGAACGCGGCGATGCACACGCAGAATGTGTTATCCTATAGCCCAATGCGTTGACGGAGAGGGTTTTGCCCGCCGCGTCGCCGGCAAGAGAGGGAAGGTCATGGGCTGCAAGCCTTCCTGCGGTGGCAAGGGCCAAGCGTTCACTCCCGAGCAGCGACCTCAACGGGCGCGCGGCTAGCGGCGGGGAGGCCCCAGGAGGGGAACCGGGGGCCTGCTCCTTGGCCCCAGTAGGGAAGCCGTGAGCCTCGCGATAAGGGGCGCAGAGTGGGCACGGCGGGCCAGACATCCGCTGGGTCAAACAAGGTGGTACCGCGGAATTCAACCGTCCTTGGGCAATGCACATGCCCGAGGACGGTTTTTTGTTACCGAACCGGGCCGCGCATCCGCAGCATCGGGCGGCGTCAGCCGTCCCGGAGCGCGGATGCGCGAGAGACGAAAGGGAAGACATGAGTCTGATTGATGATCTGGTCAAACTCGAGGAAGAGGCCAAGGAGCTCGTCGCCGGCGCAGACGACGCCGCCAAGCTCGAGGCCGCGCGCGTTGAGCTGCTCGGCCGCAAGGGCCGCATCACTGGCCTGATGCGTATGATGGGCAAGCTCGCCCCCGAGGATCGCCCCGTCATGGGCAAACGCGCCAACGAGATGCGCCAGCTGATTGAGGGCATGCTCGACGAGCGCAACACCGAGATGAAGGCCGCCGCCCTCAAGCGCGCACTGGAGCACGACGCCGTCGACATCACGCTGCCGGGCGTCCGTCCGCAGATTGGTCACCAGCACCTGATCAAGCAGATCATCGAGGAGGCCGAGGACATCTTCTGCGGCATCGGCTACACCGTCGAGTCCGGCCCCATGGTCGACACCTCCTACTACAACTTCACCGCGCTCAACGCCCCCATGGATCACCCGAGCCGCTCGGCCCGCGACACGTTCTACGTGGTCGACAACAATCCCGGCAGCGTCGCGCACCCCGAGGCTCACGCCCACGGCGAGTCCGACGTGCTGCTGCGCACCCAGACCTCGGGCGTGCAGATCCACACCATGGAGTCGCAAAAGCCGCCCATCTACATGATCTGCCCGGGCACCGTCTACCGCCCCGACACGGCCGACGCCTGCCACCTGCCGCAGTTCAACCAGATCGAGGGCCTGGTCGTCGACGAGGGCATCACCTTTGGCGATCTTAAGGGCACGCTCGACTACTTTGTTAAGTGCATGTTTGGCGAGGACCGCAAGACGCGCTACCGCCCGCACTTCTTCCCCTTCACCGAGCCCAGCTGCGAGGTGGACGTGAGCTGCCACGTGTGCGGCGGCAAGGGCTGCAACTTCTGCAAGCACAGCGGCTGGATCGAAATCCTGGGCTGCGGCATGGTCGACCCCAACGTCCTCATCAACTGCGGCATCGATCCCGAGAAGTACACCGGCTTCGCCTTTGGTATTGGCGCCGAGCGCGTCGCGGCCCTGCGCTACGACCTGCCGGATCTGCGAACCCTGATGACGGGCGATATGCGCTTCTTAAATCAGTTCTAGTCCCGGCGGCTTTCCCAAGCACCGCACCTTGCCTTTCAATCGTCGGTTGCGTACCTAAGTACGCGGCCCTCCTCTTTCAAGGCAATCTGCGGCACTTGGAAAACCCGTCTCCGTTGCAGTTTTCCGGCTCAAAGCCGCATTTATGAAAGGAGACCAGTTAGATGCGCGTTTCTTACGACTGGCTCAAGACCATGATCGATATTCCGGAGGATCCCAAGACTCTTTCGGACGAATATATCCGTACCGGCACCGAGGTCGAGGCGATCGACACCGTGGGCGAGTCCTTCGACCACGTGGTGACTGCCAAGGTGCTCACCAAGACCCCGCACCCCGATAGCGACCATATGTATGTGTGCTCGGTCGACGTGGGCGACAAGAACCTCGACGCCGATGGCAACCCCGCTCCGCTGCAGATCGTCTGCGGCGCGCAGAACTTCGAGGCCGGCGACCACATCGTCACGGCCATGATCGGCGCAGTTCTGCCTGGCGACGTCAAGATCAAGAAGAGCAAGCTTCGCGGCGTCGTGTCCATGGGCATGAACTGCTCCGCGCGCGAGCTCGGCCTGGGCGGCGACCACTCCGGCATCATGATCCTGCCCGAGGATACGCCCTGCGGCATGCCGTTTGCCGAGTACGTGGGCTCGAGCGACACTGTGCTCGACTGCGAGATCACGCCCAACCGCCCCGACTGCCTGTCCATGATCGGCATGGCCCGCGAGACCGGCGCCATCTTCGACCGCGATTTCCACGTTGAGCTGCCCGCCATCAAGGCCGAGACCGGCCGCGCGACCGACGACGAGCTTTCCGTCGAGATTGCCGACGAGGGCCTGTGCGACCGCTACGTCGCCCGCATCGTACGTAACGTGAAGGTCGGCCCCTCGCCCGACTGGATGGTCAAGCGCCTTAACGCCCTGGGCGTGCGCCCGCACAACAATATCGTCGACATCACCAACTATGTGATGATGCTCACCGGTCAGCCGCTGCACGCCTTTGACCTGTCTACCTTTGCCGAGCGCGATGGCCACCGTCGCGTGGTGGTTCGTGCCGCCCAGCAGGACGAGAAGTTCACGACCCTCGATGGCGAGGAGCGCGTGCTCGACGCCGGCATGGGCCTTATCACCGACGGCGAGCGTCCCGTGGCGCTGGCCGGCGTTATGGGTGGCATGGATTCCGAGATCGAGGACGATACCGTCGACGTGATGGTCGAGAGCGCCTGCTTCAACGCCGGCCGCACCTCGCACACCAGCCGTGACCTGTCGCTGATCTCCGACGCCTCCATTCGCTTTGAGCGCCAGGTTGACGAGACCGGCTGCATGGATGTCGCCAACGTTACCTGCGCGCTCATCGAGGAGATCGCCGGCGGCGAGGTTGCTCCCGGCTATGTCGACGTTTTCCCCGCGCCCAAGACCATCGACAGCATTAAGCTGCGCCTGGCCCGCGTGCACGCCATCTGCGGTGCCGACATCGAGCCCGACTTTATCGAGCGTTCGCTCACCCGCCTGGGCTGCACCGTCGAGCGTGACGGCGAGGACTTTATGGTCACTCCGCCCAGCTTCCGCCCCGACCTGCCGCGCGAGATCGATCTGATCGAGGAGGTCCTGCGCCTGTGGGGCATGGGCCGCGTGACGGCGACCATCCCGGCTGCCAAGAACCACATCGGCGGCCTGACCCGCGAGCAGAAGCTCACCCGTAAGGTCGGTGAGATCCTGCGCGCCTGCGGCCTCAACGAGACCACGACTTTTGGCTTTGCCGCCCCGGGCGACCTGGAGAAGATCGGTATGTCCACCGAGGGCCGCGGTTGCCCCGTGGTGCTCATGAACCCGCTGGTGGCCGAGCAGACCGAGATGCGCCGCTCGCTGCTGCCGGGTCTGCTGCAGTCTGTGGCCTACAACGAGGCCCACGGCACGCCTAACGTGCATCTGTACGAGGTCGGCAGCCTGTTCCACGGTCGCGAGAACGCCAGCCTGCCCAAGGAGACCAAGTCCGTGGCGGGTGTGCTCTCGGGTCAGTGGAGCGAGCAGTCTTGGAACATGAAGTACCGCAAGCTGCGTTTCTTCTTTGGCAAGGGCATTGTCGAGGAGCTGCTCGCCCAGCTGCGCATCGAGAAGGTCCGCTTCCGTCCCGTCGAGGGCGAGGGCTATGCCTTTTTGCAGCCGGGCCGTGCGGCTGAGGTTCTGTCCGGCGGCACCGTGCTGGGCTGGGTCGGCGAGATTCACCCCGAGGCGCGCGAGGCTATGGACATTGACGAGGTTGTCGTTGCCTTTGAGCTCGATCTGGACAAGCTGATCAAGGGCGCCCGCAATCAGGAGAACTACCGTGAGTTCTCGCAGTACCCGGCCGTTGAGCACGACCTTGCTATCGTGGTCGACAACACTGTGACCTGCGAGGATCTTGAGCGTCGTATTACGAGTGCCGGCGGCAAGCTGCTCGAGGGCGTGCGCCTGTTCGATGTCTACCGCGATCCGGTCCGCATCGGCAAGGGCAAGAAGTCCATGGCCTTCGCACTTACGTATCGCTCTGATGACCACACGCTCACCAGCGAAGAGGTCGAGAAGGCGCACCAGAAGATTGTCACCAAGGTATGCAAAGGCGTAAACGGCGAGGTCCGCGGCTAGGGCTTGCGATGGGGGCGTAGGGCCTGATGGCGGTTGCTGCGGAGCTCTGCGCGACCGCGGTGTTCGGAATAAGGCATCGCTGACCCTGCATATATGACACGCGCATTACAAAACGGCGTGCTGCTTTTGTGGCGGCGCGCCGTTTTGCTATCATAGCCTGCGGCGTGTTACGAATCATCTAGCTCGTAACACTGATGAAATGGTTCAAGCGGCGCTGCAATCCCATGTGCCGGCAACCGGGAGGCGTATATGCACATTCCAGATAACTACCTGTCCCCGCAGACCGATGCCGTTATGGCGGTGGCGATGGTGCCCGTATGGGTTCACTGCATCAAGAAAGTGCGCGCCACGCTCGATCGCGAGCATATGGCCTTTCTGGGTATTTGCGCTGCGTTCTCCTTTTTGCTCATGATGTTCAACGTGCCGCTGCCCGGCGGCACCACTGGTCACGCTGTTGGTGGCGCGCTCATCACGCTGCTGCTAGGCCCCGAGGCTGCTGCCATTGCAGTCTCGGTTGCACTCGCGCTGCAGGCGCTGCTGTTTGGCGACGGCGGCGTTCTGTCCTTTGGCGCCAACTGCTTTAACATGGCCTTTGTGCTGCCGTTTACCGCTGCTATCGTGTTCCGTGCGCTCAACAGCCGTCTGCACGACAAGAGCTGGGGCACCTCGGTTTCGGCCATCGTGAGCGGCTGGGTCGGCCTGTGCCTGGCGGCCCTGTGCGCGGCAATCGAGTTTGGTATTCAGCCGATGCTCTTCACCAACGCCTCGGGCGCTCCGCTGTACTGCCCCTTCCCGCTGTCCGTGGCTATTCCTGCCATGTTGATCCCGCATATGCTGGTTGCCGGCGTGGTCGAGGGCGTGGCGACGGCCGCCATCTATGGTTTCATTAAGAAGACGGCGCCGAGCGTTATCGTCGGGCCCGAGGCCGTCGATGGCCAGCTTGCTGCCGAGAGCGCTGCCGCTAAGAAGACCTCGCTGGTCCCCACGCTCATTCTGGTCGCCGTGCTTGTCGTGGCCACGCCGCTGGGCCTGTTGGCCACAGGTGACGCATGGGGCGAGTGGGACGCCGAGGGCGCCGCGACCGCCGTTCAGGAGGCTGGCGACGACAGCCTGCAGGCTTCAGTCGGCCTTGACACCCCGACCTTTGCCGATGCCCTGCCCACGGGCGATTATCTGCAGGCCTATTCCGAGGAACAGGGCCTTGGCTTTGCCGGCCAGGCTGCGATGTATATTCTTTCGGGCGTGATTGGCGTGGCGGTGCTCACCATCACATTCCGCATGGTCTCGCTGACGGTCAAGGAAAGCGGTGCTCATGGCAATAGCCGAGCTGCCTAGTTGGCTTGCGGCCGAGGAGCGTTACGAGCCCGCGGGGGCTCGGCATCGTGTGATGCAAAAGAATGTCCTGCACCTGGCGAGCCTGCTTGAGCGGGTTCGCCTGGGTGGAGGCGCGCACGAGGGCGGGTCGATGGTCGACCGCGCCCTTTCTTGCGTTTCGGCTCCGGTGCGCCTGGTGGGGATGTTCGTTTGCGTCCTGTGCGTGTGTCTGACGCAGAGCCCGCTGTACCTCATGTTGATGGCGGCCATCGCGCTGGTGCTCGTTGCCGTGCGCCCCGCACGCGGGCTGCGTGCGACCTTTGTACCGGCGCTCGGCGCCACGGGGCTTGCGGTGGTTCTGGCACTGCCTGCCCTGCTGCTAGGCGCGTCTGCCACGGGCGCCATGCTCAAGATTGCACTCAAGACGTTCATTAACGTGTCGCTGGTGCTGGGCGTTTCGTGGACGCTCACCTGGAGTCGCATGTCGGCGGCGCTTAAGATGCTGCGCCTGCCCGACGAGGTCATCTTTACCTTTGATATGGCACTCAAGCATATCGAGGTGCTGGGACGCACGGCGCACGATCTGTGCGAATCGGTCATGCTGCGCAGCGTTGGCCGTGCGCCTGAGGGATTTTCGCGTACCGATTCGATCGCGGGTATCATGGGCATGACCTTTATCAAGGCGATGGAGTGCAGCCACGCGATGGACGAGGCTATGCTCTGCCGCGGCTTTGCCGGTGCGTACCCGGCGCCCGGGCGGAGCGGCTTTGGCTGGCGCGATGCGGTTTATGCGGCCGTCGTGGTGCTGCTCGCCGTGTTGTGCGTGGTGCTGTAGCGCGGGCGGCCGAGCCGTCGATGTGGATAGGGAAGGGCGACGTTTTGGCAAACGATACGAATGGCGTGATGGGCGCGAGCGGTGCTACTGGCGCCAAGAGCGTGCCGCTCATCGAGTTTCGCGACGTGGTGTTCTCCTATGCGGGGCATACGGTTGTCGATGGTGTGTCGCTGCAGGTCGATCGTGGTGAACTCGTTGCCCTGCTTGGTCCTAACGGTTGTGGCAAGACGACGATCATGCGCCTTATTAACGGCCTTGAGCTTACGGACGCGGGTGCGTACCTGTTCGATGGGCGCGTGGTCGATGCGGCATATCTCAAGGATTCCGCAGCCGCTCAGCGTTTTCATCAGCGCGTGGGCTTTGTGTTCCAGAATGCCGACGCCCAGCTGTTCTGTGCCACGGTGGGCGAGGAAGTTGCTTTTGGTCCCGCGCAGATGGGGCTGCCGACAGACGAGCTCGAGCGCCGCGTCCGCGATGCCATGGAGCTGTTCCAGGTTGTCGATCTGGTCGATGCCTCGCCCTATCAGCTTTCGGGCGGGCAAAAGAAGCGCGTTGCGCTGGCGGCAGTCGTATCGATGAACCCCGATATCCTAGTGCTCGATGAGCCCACCAACGGGCTCGATGAGGACTCGTGCGACATCGTAGTCAACTTTTTGCTGGCCTACGTTGCTGCCGGTAAGACGGTTTTGATGAGTACGCACCATCAAGATTTGGTGCGCCGCTTGGGGGCCCGTGCCATCTATATCGATCGATATCACCATGTGGTCGAGGCGCCTTCGCCGTCGTATGGAACCGAGAGCGGTGCTGCGGAATAGTTGCTGCGTAGAGGATGCGTAGCCGCCCGCGCGGCTTTGCCGTGATGGTATAGTTATCCAGGTTTTTTATGGGGGTGGCTATGCCAAGCTGGAACATTCATATCGCTCAAACGGAGCGCTTGCTGACACGTGCTAGCGTGCTTGCCGATAGCGTGCGCGACCGCAATGCCTTTTTGTTTGGCTGCGTGGTTCCGGACATCTTTGTGGGCTATATGGTTCCTGGCATCGCCGATCCCATCCCGTACCGCATCACGCACTTTGCTAAGCCCGAGCCTATCCCCAAACCACGCGAGCACGAGTTCTGGGATACCTATGTGACGCCGCTGCTTAAAAGTTCGCCCACCGGTGCGCCAGCCGCGGCGACCTCGATTATCGAGGAGCGCGAGCGACTGAACCGCGTGCACTATCCCCAGCGCTACAAGGATGCCGAGCCGGTTGCCGGTCCCGGCGCCTGTGAGTTCTCGCTTGCGTCCGAAGATGTGGCGCAGTCGCTGCTCGATTTAACGCTGGGCGTCTGGTCGCATCTGGTGGCCGATACCGTATGGAATACGCGCGTGAATCAGTACCTGGAGGCGCACGGCGGCAAGCCGTGCGAGGAATTCCGCATTAAAAAGCAGGGCGATTTTGACTGGTTTGGTAAGACGCTCGGCATTGTTTCCATCCCGCGTGCGACCGATCGTCTGTATACCGCTGCGGCACGTTTTGGGCAGTATCCCATCCATAAGGAGTATGTGCTCAAGACCATCGGCGTTATGCACGAGATTGTGCGCGAAAACCCCGGTGAGCCCGATCATCCGCCATACCGCCTGCTAACTGAGGAGTTTTTCGATGCAACGTTTACCGAGGTCATCGAGCTGACCGAGGTGGGCTTTGCGACTCGCGTTGCCGCTTCTGACGTCCCCGCAGTCCCTCTGATCACTAGCTGCTAGCTGGCCGGCTTGACGGCGAACAGCTCATCCCAATCGACCAATAACTCCCGTCGCAGGGTGTAAACACGGCAAACGAGCTGCACATTTCGTAGCATGCCATAAGTAGCTGGTTGCGTGTCATGCCGTGTAAGAGGTATTTGCGCACAGAAAAAGGGCCCGGAAGGCTTTGCCTTCCGGGCCCTTTGCAATGCAAGTCTGCTTGCAAGTACGACTTAGCGCACCTGAGCGACGTAAGCGACGTTGGTCGAGGAGACCTTGTCCTCGAGCTGGACGCTCATGCGGGGATCCCCGGCGGTAGCGACGGTCAAATCGCCAGTCTTGACGTAGCCGAGCTCCTTAGCGGTCTCGATCGCCTTGACGATCGTGCCATTGACGGTGCCCTGGGTAATCTCGGCCTGGTGCGGGATAACACCCCAGTACATGATCATCTGCTGGACGGCCCACTCGTGGCGGGAGAACGCGCAAATCGGCATGTTGGGACGGAAGTGCGAGATCAGGCGAGCGGTACGACCGGTGGTCGTCGGCACGGTGATGCACTTGGCGCCAACGGTGGTGGCCATGTTCACAGCGGACATACCCACAACGTTGTTGACAACGCGGGTGCCGTGAGCATCGGCCGGAACCTCGAGCGGAGCGTGGGCCGGGAGGTACTTCTCGGTCTCGAGAGCAATGCTGGCCTGCATCTTAACGGCCTCGACCGGGTACTTACCGGCAGCGGACTCGCCAGAGAGCATAACGGCGTCGGTGCCGTCGTAGATGGCATTAGCAACGTCGGCAACCTCGGCGCGCGTCGGGCGCGGGTTCTGCTGCATGGAGTCGAGCATCTGCGTAGCGGTGATAACGGGCTTGTAGGCCGCGTTGCACTTGGCGATGATCTCCTTCTGGATGTGGGGAACGAGCTCGGGCTTGATCTCGATGCCCAGGTCGCCACGGGCGACCATGATGCCGTCGGAAGCCTCGAGGATCTCGTCGAAGTTCTCGACGCCCAGGGCGCACTCGATCTTCGGGAAGATTGTCACGTGCTCGCCACCGTTCTCGCGGCAAAGCTCGCGGATGCCGCGGACGGACTCGCCGTCACGGATGAAGGAAGCGGCGATGTAATCGATGTTCTCGGTCAGGCCAAAGAGGATGTCCTGACGATCGCGCTCGGTGATGGCGGGCAGCGAGATGTTGACGTTGGGCATGTTGACGCCCTTGCGCTCGCCGATCAGGCCGTCGTTCTTAACGACGCAGGTCATGTCCTGGCCGCTGACGGACTCGACCTCGAGAGCAACCAGGCCGTCATCGATCAGGATGAGGGAGCCCTTCTCGACCTCGGAGGGCAGAGCCAGGTAGTCGAGGGAGATGTGCTCAGCGGTGCCGTGGAAATCCTCGGACGTGGGCTGAGCGGTGACGACAATCTTGTCGCCGGTCTTGACGGCAACCTTCTTGCCATCGACCAGAAGGCCGGTGCGGACCTCGGGGCCCTTGGTGTCGAGCAGGATGCCGACGGGCAGACCGAGCTCCTTGGAAATACGACGGACGCGCTCGATGCGACCGTGGTGCTCGTCGTAGGATCCGTGCGAGAAGTTAAAACGGGCGACGTTCATGCCCGCCTTGATCATCTCGCGGATGGTCTCGTCGCTATCGCAGGCGGGACCCATGGTGCATACAATCTTGGTGCGCTTGTACATTCAGACCTCCATCTGACATCGTCTTGCGCTGATAGATAAACCAAAAGAAATAAAACCGAAATGATTATAACGAAATGCCGACCGAATACCCCAAAAAATCGACCGTATGCCGAAATGGAAGTTCATTTTTTTCGAGAAAAACGGTATATGAAAAATCTTTACCAACCGCTCTAACCGCTGCTATCTGGGCGATATGTCAGTTTGGCGATGTGCCGAAGAAAAAACGTTTTACCAATGTTGAGCATCACACGGTCTGCACCGTTGCGTGCGGACCATATTTCCAAACCGATTGTTTTGGCTAGACGCGTCGCTTTGGGGTACCATAGCTCCACTATCAACTGCCGCTCAGCACGGCAGCCTTGATGAGCCCTTGCCCTTCTCCTGGGAATTATGATCGGGCATCAATCTGCTGAGTGGCCCGAATCCCAGGAGGGGACTCTATATGCAAAAGGAATACCTGTCCGCCGCGGTGGAGGTGCTCAGCGACCAAGGTGTCGATGAGAACCTCGGCCTGAGCAACGACGAGGCGTCTTCGCGCCTCGCCAAGACAGGCCCTAACAAGCTCGAGGAAGCCGAGAAGACGCCGCTGTGGAAGCGTTTCTTTGAGCAGATGGCCGACCCCATGGTCATCATGCTGATCGTTGCCGCCGTCATCAGTGCGCTCACGGGCATGGTCAAGGGCGAGCCCGACTTTGCCGATGTTGCCATCATCATGTTCGTCGTTATCGTCAACTCGGTGCTGGGCGTGGTCCAGGAAGCCAAGAGCGAGGAGGCCCTCGAGGCCCTGCAGGAGATGAGCGCGGCGCAGTCCAAGGTGCTGCGCGACGGCAAGCTCGTACATCTGCCGAGCGCCGAGCTCGTGCCTGGCGACGTGATCATGCTCGAGGCGGGCGACTCCGTCCCGGCCGATTGCCGCGTGCTCGAGAGCGCCACGATGAAGATCGAAGAGGCCGCGCTGACCGGCGAGTCCGTGCCGGTCGAGAAGCACGCCAACGTGATCGAGCTCGCCGCGGGCACCGACGACGTGCCACTCGGCGACCGTAAGAACATGTGCTACATGGGCTCCACCGTGGTGTACGGTCGCGGTCGCGCCGTCGTGGTCGGCACCGGTATGAACACCGAGATGGGCAAGATTGCCGGTGCTCTTGCCGAGGCCAAGGAAGAGCTCACGCCGTTGCAGGTGAAGCTTGCCGAGCTCAGCCGCATCCTCACCATCATGGTTATCGTCATCTGCGTCGTGATCTTTGGCGTCGACATCCTGCGCCACGGCGTGGGCAACGTTCTCACCGACCCGACTGCCCTGCTCGACACCTTTATGGTCGCCGTTTCGCTCGCCGTCGCCGCCATCCCCGAGGGCCTGGTCGCCGTCGTGACCATCGTCCTTTCGCTCGGCGTGACCAAGATGGCCAAGCGCCAGGCGATCATCCGCAAGCTCTCTGCTGTCGAGACCCTCGGCTGCACGCAGACCATCTGCTCCGACAAGACCGGTACCCTTACTCAAAACAAGATGACCGTCGTCAAGCACGAGCTCGCTGCGCCCAAGGAGAAGTTCCTGGCCGGCATGGCGCTGTGCTCCGATGCTCAGTGGGACGAGGAACTGGGCGAGGCCGTGGGCGAGCCGACCGAGTGTGCGCTCGTCAATGATGCCGGCAAAGCTGGTCTTACTGGCCTGACTGCCGAGCACCCGCGCGTGGGCGAGGCCCCGTTCGACTCGGGCCGTAAGATGATGTCCGTGGTCGTCGAGACCCTGGACGGCGAGTACGAGCAGTACACCAAGGGCGCGCCCGACGTGGTGATCGGCCTGTGCACCCATATCTACGAGGGCGATAAGGTCGTCCCCCTGACCGAGGAGCGCCGTGCCGAGCTCGTGGCCGCCAACAAGGCCATGGCCGACGAGGCCCTGCGCGTGCTGGCGCTGGCGAGCCGCACCTACACCGAGGTTCCCGCCGACTGCAGCCCCGCTGCGCTCGAGCATGACCTGGTCTTCTGCGGCCTGTCCGGTATGATCGACCCGGTCCGTCCCGAGGTGGCCGACGCTATCCGCGAGGCGCACGACGCCGGTATCCGCACCGTCATGATCACGGGCGACCACATCGACACCGCCGTGGCCATTGCCAAGCAGCTGGGGATCGTCACCGATCGCAGCCATGCCATCACCGGTGCCGACCTCGATCGCATGAGCGACGAGGAGCTCGACGCGCACATCGAAGACTACGGCGTGTACGCTCGTGTCCAGCCCGAGCACAAGACCCGTATCGTCGAGGCTTGGAAGTCGCGCGACCAGATTGTGGCCATGACAGGCGATGGCGTCAACGACGCCCCGTCCATCAAGCGCGCCGACATCGGCGTGGGTATGGGCATCACCGGCACCGACGTTACCAAGAACGTCGCCGATATGGTGCTCGCCGACGACAACTTCGCCACCATCATCGGTGCCTGCGAAGAGGGCCGTCGCATCTACGACAATATCCGCAAGGTCATTCAGTTCCTGCTTTCGGCCAACCTTGCCGAGGTGTTCTCGGTGTTTATCGCCACGCTCATCGGCTTTACTATCTTCCAGCCGGTGCAGCTGCTGTGGGTGAACCTGGTCACCGACTGCTTCCCCGCGCTCGCGTTGGGCATGGAGGATGCCGAGGGCGACATCATGAAGCGCAAGCCGCGCAACGCCAAGGACGGCGTCTTTGCCGGACATATGGGTCTGGACTGCGTGGTCCAGGGCCTAATCATCACCGTGCTGGTGCTGGCGAGCTTCTTTGTGGGCGTGTACTTTGACATGGGCTACATCCATATCGCCGATATGATCGCCGGCAATGCCGACGAGGAAGGCGTGATGATGGCGTTCATCACGCTCAACATGGTCGAGATTTTCCACTGCTTCAATATGCGCAGCCGTCGTGCGTCGCTGTTTAGCATGAAGAAGCAGAACAAGTGGCTGTGGGCCTCGGCCGCGCTGGCGCTGGTGCTGACGGTGATCGTAACCGTGCAGCCGACGCTTGCCGAGATGTTCTTTGGCCCCGTGACGCTTGAGCTCAAGGGCGTTGTCGCTGCCCTGGGCCTGGCCTTCCTGATCATCCCGCTGATGGAGATCTACAAGGCGATCATGCGCGCGGTCGAGAAGGAGTAGGTCGAAAGGCCATCCTTCCCACCGGCCCGACCGCCTGCGGGGTTTCTTCCTCGCTGGTCCTCGCGCTTCGCGCTGCGGGATCGCTCGGAAGAAACCCCTCCCGGCTGAACTGCCTCCCATTTCTTGGACATGAGAAATGGGAGGCTTTTTATGCGTGTCG